>Ga0209643_1001653_pt1 | contig 19190 bp, 18 predicted proteins | sample AutmiccBRH37_all_FD_187383 | JGI IMG/M metagenome (GOLD analysis project Ga0209643, IMG submission 187383) | Deep subsurface microbial communities from Mt. Terri, Switzerland - Autotrophic microbial communities BRH/37_all (SPAdes) (version 2) | ecosystem: Environmental > Aquatic > Deep... | reverse complement strand
CCCGGTGTCGGATCCCGCCCTTCCCGGGATGCTTGATGACGCGGCGATCCAGCTCTACACGTCCGGAACGACGGGCGCGCCGAAGGGCGTCGTGATCTCGAACGCGAGCCTCAACCACATGCGGTTGTGCGAACATTTCGAGACGGCGTTGAGCTGGCGTGACGATGACACTTACCTCTTCTGCACGCCGAACTTTCATCTCGTGGGCGTCGGTCTGTCGCTTCAGCTTCTCTACAACGGCGTCACCATCGTCGTTGAGCGCGTGTTCGATCCCGGCCACACGCTGGCCGCGATCACGGCGCACCGGCCGACCATTCTGGTGGTCGTTCCCGCAATCATCCAGATGCTGCTTGACCATCCCGATATCGAGCAGGCTGATTTTTCGTCCGTGCGGCTGGTGATGTATGCGGGATCGCCGATCTCGCTCGGCTTGATCCGGCGCGCGCTGGAGAAGATGCGCTGCGAGTTCATGCAGTTTTACGGCGCGACGGAGACCTCCGGCGCGGTGACGTTGCTGCGCCCCGACCAGCACGACCTGTCGCAGGAGGCCAATCTCAAATCATGCGGAACGCCGCTGTCGCTGATCTCCGTGCGCATCGTCGATGACACGGGGCAGGAGGTGCCGGCGGGTATTCCAGGGGAATTGCTGGTCCGCTCGCCTGCACTTGCCGCGGGCTACTGGCAGATGCAGGACGCAACCGATGCCGCGTTCCAGAACGGCTGGTATCGCACCGGCGACGTCGCGTACCGCGATGCGACCGGGCTTTACTACATCTACGACCGGGCCAAGGACATGATCGTCTCGGGCGGCGAGAATATCTATTCGGCCGAGATTGAAAGCGTGCTGTCGACCCATCCTTCCGTTCGCGCGGTTGCCGTGATCGGGATACCGGACCCCAAGTGGGGCGAAGCGGTGAAGGCATGTATCGTCCTGCATCCAGGCGCGGCCGCGGACGCAAACGATATCTTGCGGTTCGGGCGTGAGAAGCTGGCGGGCTACAAGGTTCCCAAATCCGTCGACTTCATGGACGCCTTTCCGCTGACCGGAAGCGGCAAGATCTCCAAGAAGGATCTGCGCGCCCGGTACTGGTCAGGGCAGGACCGTGCGGTCGGGTAGTCGGCCCCGCGCCGTTCGGGCCTTCCTAGAGCATTGATTCAACAGCGCTTCCGCGTCACGTGCAGGGCCCGGGCGACAAAGAATTGTCGTCCCGTCCGACTCGTTGCTAGTGTCCTCCTCGACGGAAATATTCCGACCTGCGCCGACAGCCAGAAAAAAACGAGGCTGCTGCGCCCGCACAAGGCGAGGAGAGAACAATGAAAAGTGCCCGGAATACGACACCTGATCTCGATGCCGTCATCGTCGGCGCCGGATTTAGCGGACTGTGCATGCTTTACCGGCTGCGGCAAATCGGCATGTGCGCGCGCGTGTTCGAGACCGCGCCCGATGTGGGTGGAACCTGGTACTGGAACCGGTATCCAGGCGCACGCGTGGACGTGGAGAGCCTTGAGTATTCATTTTCGTTTTCCGAGGAGCTTCAGCAGGAATGGAGCTGGTCGGAGCGTTATGCGCCACAGCCCGAACTGCTGCGCTACGCCAACCACGTCGCCGATCGCTTCGATCTGCGGCGAGACATTCAGCTGGAAACGCGCGTCACGTCCGCGCTCTATGATGAATCGGCGAATGTGTGGGTCGTCACCACCGATCGCGGCGAGCGCGTCACCGCACGGTACTGCATCATGGGGACCGGCATTCTTTCCGCGCCCAAGCCACCGGAGATCCCCGGGTTGGAGACGTTCGCAGGCGAGCGCTATCACACCGCCATGTGGCCGCAGGAGGCGGTAGACTTCGCCGGCAAGCGTGTCGGCGTGATCGGTACCGGCTCATCCGGCGTCCAGTGCATTCCCATCATCGCCGAACAGGCAAGCCACCTCACCGTCTTTCAAAGAACGCCCGTCTACAGCGTTCCGGCCCGCAACCGGCCGATGAACCGCGACCTTGAGCGCGCCGTGAAGGCGGACTACGCCGCCTTGCGGCAGATGGAGCGCGAATCGTTCGCGGGTTTCGTGATGGTCAACGACAAGCCGAGCCCCGCGAGCATGGTGTCGGCACTCGCGGTCTCCGCGGAGGAACGCAAGCGCGTCTATGACGAGTGCTGGAAGTCCGGCGGCCTGTGCTTTTATTTCGCGTTCGCCGACCTCTTCCTCGATATGGATGCGAACAACACCGTCGCGGAGTATCTCGCCGACAAAATCCGTGAACGGGTCCATGATCCCGTCATCGCCGAGAAGCTGGTGCCCTCCGGCTTTCCGTTCGGCGCGAAGCGGCTCTGTGCAGACACGAATTATTACGAAACCTACAATCGCGACAATGTGACGTTGGTCGATGTCCGCGAGACGCCGATCGACGCGGTGACACCGCGCGGGGTGATCGTCGGCGGCCGCGAGATCGCGCTCGACGTTCTCGTGACCGCGACCGGCTTCGATGCCGTAACGGGTGCGATGTCCAAGATCGAAATCCGCGGGCGCGACGGTGTGACGTTCAACGAACGGAATGCGGATGGTCCGCGCTCCATGCTGGGCATCATGAATGCCGGGTTCCCGAACTTCTTCACGATCGGGGGTGCCTTGAGCACGTCGGCGCTTACCCAATCGATCGTGAGCATCGAGTATCATACGCAGTGGATTGCGGACGCGATCAGCCACACGGAGAAATCCGGCCGGGCGAGAATCGAGCCGACGGCCGAGGCGGAAGATGCATGGGTCAAGCTCGTCAACGCGACGGTGAGTTTCACGCTCTTTCCCCGTGCTAACAGCTGGTATATGGGCGCGAACGTCCCGGGCAAGCCGCGCCGCGTGCTGACCTATGTCGCGCCGTTCGCAGAATATCGCCGCCAGTGCGACGAGATCGCCGCAAAGGGCTACGAGGGCTTCGTGTTCGGGGCGGCCGCACCGAAAGTGCGCGCGACCGTTTGAGCGGCGGATTTCGAATTCAAAAGCAAGGAGCGGAGTTTCACCGGCTCCGCCCCTTGCTAGTTTGCACGCATCGTTCATTTTGAGATGGATGGAGTGCGATGATGAACACCGATGAAGGGCGCTGGAGCGCGGTAACGGTTCGCGATGGCAGCCAGGACGGCGCGTTTTATTACGCTGTCCGTACAACCGGCGTGTATTGCCGCCCGTCGTGCGGCGCCCGGTTACCGCGCCGCGAGAACGTCTCCTTTTACGAAAGCACCGGTGCAGCCCGGGCGGCTGGTTTCCGACCCTGCAAGCGGTGCCGTCCGGACGAACCACCACGCGCGGCGCGCGAGGCGGCATGGGTCGCGCAGGCCTGCCGCATGATTGAGGGAGCAGAGGAGGCGCCCACGCTGGAGCACCTCGCCGCACGGATCGGCCTCAGCCCTCATCATTTTCACCGGATCTTCAAGTCTGTCACCGGGGTGACGCCGAAGGCCTACGCGCTCTCGAACCGCGCCGAGCGCGTGCGGACTGCGCTCGCCGGCCCCAATACCGTGACGCAGGCGATTTATGAGGCAGGCTTCAACGCGAGCAGCCGGTTTTACGAATGCGCCGATCGTGAGCTGGGAATGAAGCCGGCGCGGTATCGGGCCGGCGGGACCAGGGAGCGAATCCGCTTTGCCGTCGCGCAATGCTCGCTCGGTTCGATCCTCGTCGCCGCGACCGAGAAAGGGGTCTGTGCCATCTTGATGGGCGACGATCCGGGAGCCCTCGCGCACGATCTTCAGGATCGCTTCGCGTCTGCCGAGCTGGTGGGCGGGGACGCGGACTTCGAGCACACGGTCGCGCAGGTCATCGCGCTCGTCGAGGAGCCGGCACGCGGAAGCGCGCTCCCGCTGGACATCCGGGGCACGGCCTTCCAGCGCCGGGTCTGGCAGGCGTTGCGCGAGATCCCTCCCGGCGAAACGGCGGGCTACCGGGACATCGCGGTGCGGATCGGAGAGCCCAAGGCGGCGCGCGCGGTCGCTCAGGCGTGCGGCGCAAACCCTCTCGCGGTCGCGATTCCGTGTCACCGGGTTGTGCGAACCGACGGTGCGTTGTCCGGCTACCGGTGGGGCGTCGAGCGCAAGCGCACGCTCCTGCGCCGCGAGGGCAGGGGCTGACCCGCAGCGCGGGGCGCAGTCACGGTCACGCCCCCCAATTAGGACGCGTGGCTCACCCGTTCCCGTGATGGCAGCGCCAGGGGCCGTTTGGAACAGTTTTCCCGTCTCCCCGCATGCCGGGATCGGTACCTCCGGCGATGGGCCGCGCGTTCCGGGCCCGGCAACGTGTCGGGAGCGATCCTGTCCGTGCCCCGATGGCGTACGGCGACCAAAACAAAAGGGGAGCGAGCGATGTCGAATTCAACGAAATCCACGAGCGCGGCCGAAGCGGAGAAACTCGTGCTCGACTTTCTTCACTCCTGGGACGGACGCGATCTCGACCACATCATGAGTTTTTTCACGCCGGACGCGATTTATCACAACGTACCGGTCGCCCCGATTGTCGGTGCCGCGGGCATCCGCAACATCTTTGCCGCTTTCCTCGACGCCTTTGCAGTGGCGGCGCTGGACGTCGTTTCGATTGCGGCAAAACCGGACCTGGTGCTCGCCGAGCGCATCGACCGCTTCACGCTGCGTGGCGGAGGAAAAGTGGTGCTGCCGGTCAATGGCGTTTTTGTCCTGCGCGGCGGAAAGATTGCGCGGTTCAGCGACTATTTCGATCTCGCGAGTTTCGAACAGCAGTCGGGCATGAATTTGTGAAATCCGCGGGCGCACCTTCGTTCAGATCAACACGAGCCGAAGGCCGAAACCATATCGACAGGGAGGGAACGAGCGATTTCAGGACTCAACGATGGAGCCGTCGCAGGCCTTGATTGGCCGGCGCTCGAAACGGAACTGGACGCACGCGGATGCGCGGTGATCCCCGGACTGCTGTCGGCAGACGAATGCGGCGCGGTGTCGGGACTTTATGGCGACGACAAGCGCTTTCGCAGCCGTGTCGTCATGGCCCGCCACGGCTTCGGGCGCGGCGAGTACCGCTATTTCGCCTATCCGCTTCCCGCCCTTGTGGCGGCGCTGCGCGAGGAGCTTTATTCTCGGCTCGTCCCGATCGCCAATCGTTGGAACGACGCGATGGGGATCGACGTCCGCTATCCCGCCGATCACGCACAATATCTTTCCCGATGCCACGAGGCTGGTCAGTCGCGGCCGACGCCGCTGCTTTTGAAGTATGAGACGGACGACTATAATTGCCTCCATCAGGATCTGTATGGCGAACACGTTTTCCCGTTGCAGGTGGTCGTCGTGCTTTCGCAGCCGGGGCGCGATTTCACAGGAGGCGAAATCGTCCTGACCGAGCAGCGTCCACGCATGCAGTCACGCGCTGAAGTCGCGTCGCTCGCGCAAGGCGACGCACTGATCGTCGCGGTCCATCACCGGCCGGTGCGCGGAACCCGCGGCACCTACCGCGTCACCATGCGGCACGGCGTCAGCCGTCTGCGCAGCGGTCGGCGGCACGCGCTGGGAATCATTTTCCACGATGCAAGCTGAAGCCGTGGTGTCGGCAATTGGTCCGGAGGAATGGCGCGCCCGAAAGGATTCGAACCTCTGACCCCCAGATTCGTAGTCTGGTGCTCTATCCAGCTGAGCTACGGGCGCCTGATTTTGGGCAGTATGGACGGGCGGCTGGCGCCACCTGAGCTGCCAAACGAGGCGCGGACACTAACCCCTGAGGCTGCAGCGTGCAAGAGGGTCCTGACCGCTTTGACAGGGGGACTTTGGACGGCGCATTCTGGCATCAGGGCGGTGAAATACGTTCAAAAAGGGAGCACCTCGTGTCGATAGCGATTCTGATGGTGCTGGTCGCGGCCTTGCTGGGGCCTGTGACGGGCGCTTTGGCCAAAGCCGGCGGGGAGGGGTTTGACAACCGTGCTCCGCGATCCTGGCTTGAGGCGCAGACGGGCTGGCGCAAGCGGGCGGAATGGGCACAGCGCAACCACGTCGAGGCGTTCGCGCCGTTTGGCATCGCAGTCGCGCTTGCGCTCGCGAGCGGAGCCCTCGCACGCCAGGTCGACTTCCTGGCGCTGGGTTTTGTGGGCGCGCGGGTCGTCTACACCGCATTTTACCTTGCCAATCTGGCGACGCTGCGCTCCATTGCATGGTCGATCGGGGTGGTGCTGACTGTGACGTTGCTTGTCGTTGCCGCGCGCGCCTATGGATAGTCAGGCATCCCAGGCGTCTGCCGGTGCCGGCGCAGCATGAGAAGACCGAAGGGGCGAACGGGCAATGTTGCCGCATCAACATCAAGGCGCGCAGGATGATGCGCTCTTGAGCCGTCGGCAGATTGATCCCGCTCTCGTGGCGTGCGCGGCGGTCGCGATCGTGTTTGCGGTCTCGGCGGCCGGTTTCTTCGGCTTTGCGGCGGCCGCGTTCGCGAGCCTTGTCGCCGCTCCGGCCGCATGGGTCGCCGCGGAAAAATTCCGCGATCGGCTGTTGGAACGGGGCCCGGGTCCGGACGCCACGGCGGCGTCGCCCCTGGCGATGGTCAGCGCCGGCGAGCGCGGCCTCAGCAACAAGGCGCGATCCCTCCTCGATGAGCTTCCCGATGCAATCCTTGTGATCGACGACGAAGGGCGCCTCGTCCTCGCCAATCGCGCCGCGTGCGCGCGTTTCGTCGGCGAGGGCTATGAGCGAAAATTCCTGTCGGGAACGATGCGCCGCCCTGCCGTGCTGGAAGCGGTGCAACGCGTGCGCGAAACGCTCGACTCCGAGGAGGTCGAGTTTTCCGACCTCGTCCCGGTCGAGCGCAGCTTTTCCGCTTATGTGGCTCCGTTACGCGATTTCAACGCCCCCGCCAGCGAGATCCTGGTGGTGGTGCGCGATACGACCGGCGCCAAGGCCGTCGAAAAGATGCGTGCTGATTTCGTGGCGAATGCCAGCCACGAACTGCGCACGCCGCTGTCGTCATTGATCGGCTTCATCGAGACGTTGCGGGGCCATGCCAAGGACGACGCGGGCGCCCGCGAAAAATTTCTTGCGATCATGGCCGACCAGGCGGGGCGCATGGGGCGCCTGATCGACGATCTGCTGTCGCTCAGCCGGATCGAGCTCAATGAGCATGTGGCGCCGCAGGGAACCGTGGATCTGGCGCGCGTCGTCAATGACGTGGTCGACGCGTTGCAGCCGATCGCGCTGAGTTCGGGGGTGACGCTCTCGACCCGGGTCGCCGAGGGGCTTGCCCCCGTCACGGGGTCGCGGGACGAACTCGTGCAGGTGCTGCAGAACCTCCTCGACAACGCCATCAAGTATGGGCGCCAGGACTCGCGCGTCGAGGTGGTGGTGGCGCCCGGAGCGCCGAGCCACCTCACGTCAGGCCTGATCGGCCCCTCGTGCTACATCAGTGTTTCGGATCAGGGTGAGGGGATCGCCCGCGAGCATATTCCGCGGCTGACCGAACGATTTTATCGCGTCGACGTCAAGCGCAGCCGCGAGCGCGGCGGCACGGGGCTCGGCCTTGCGATCGTTAAGCATATTGTGAGCCGTCACCGCGGCAAGCTCCATATCAAGAGCGACCCGGGAATCGGCTCGGTTTTTACCGTGCTGCTCCCGCAGGCGGCCCCCGCACCGGGTGCCGGCAGGGGCGACACGACCCTCTCGGCCCCGTTGACGGGGCCAGAGGCCGCGGACGTCTCTGTCGCAAAATCTTTATAAATCTGACACATTCTGGTGCGCGACTCCCTCTAGCGTCCGCGCTCAAGGAACCGGCCGGGCCGCCGATCGTGAGGCGGCGCCTGATGCGATGGAGCCCTTATGCCCGATCATACCGTCAAGTCGTTCGATCTCGAACTTGAAGCGCTGGCCGCCAAGGTGGCGGAAATGGGCGGACTCGCCGAAGCGCAGCTGGCGGGGGCGATTGAGTCGTTCGGCAAGCGCGACAGCGAGCTTGCCGCGCGGATCATTCAAGATGACCAGCGGATCGACGATATCGGCCGCGAGGCGGAAGCTGCCGCGGTCCGCCTGCTCGCGTTGCGCCAGCCGATGGCGCAGGATCTGCGCGAGGCGCTTTCGGCCATCAAGATGACGGTCGACATCGAGCGGATCGGCGATCTCGCGAAGAATGTCGCCAAGCGCGCCCTCGTGCTCAATCAGGAGGAGCCGGTTCGTCTGATGCAAAGCGTCGGGCGGATGGGGCGCCTCGCGCTCAACCAGCTCACCCAGGTGCTTGATGCGTACGGTCAGCGCAGTGCCGACCGTGCGCTCGTTGTGTGGAACAGCGACGGCGAGATCGATGAGGTCTATAACAGCCTCTTTCGCGAGCTCCTCACCTACATGATGGAAGATCCGCGCACGATCGGTCTGTGTACGCACCTTCTCTTCCTCGCCAAGAATCTGGAACGCATTGGCGACCACGCGACAAATCTGGCCGAGATCGTCCACTATCTCGTCACGGGACGCGAACTGGCGGACGAGCGGCCCAAAAGCGACGTGACCAGCACGACGTCCGTCGAATACACCAAACCCGAAGCGAAATGAGTAGGTGAACATGTCTTCGTCCGTTGCCCAACCGCTGGTTCTGGTCGTCGAGGATGAACGCGATCTCACGACGCTGATGCGCTACAACCTCGAAAAAGAAGGCTACCGCGTGCTTGAGGCGCGAGATGGGGAGGAAGCGCTGATGGTTCTCAACGAGGAGAACCCCGATCTGGTGCTGCTCGACTGGATGCTGCCGCAGGTATCGGGGATCGAAGTATGCCGCCGTATCCGCAGCCGCGCCGACACGCGCAATCTGCCGATTATCATGGTTACCGCACGCGGTGAGGAAGCGGACCGGATTCGCGGGCTCGATACCGGCGCCGACGACTACATCGCAAAGCCCTTCACGATCGCCGAGCTGATGGCGCGGATCCGCGCCGTCATGCGCCGTATCCGCCCCGCGCTGGCGAACGATGTGATGATGTTCGGCGACATTTCCGTCGACCGCGCGGCACACCGGGTCCGGCGAGGCAAGCGCGATATCCATCTGGGGCCGACGGAGTTCCGCCTCCTCGATCACCTCATTCAGTATCCCGGCCGTGTCTTCAGTCGCGAGCAGCTTCTCGATGCCGTGTGGGGATCTGACGTGTACGTCGAAGCACGCACGGTCGATGTGCATATCGGTCGCCTGCGCAAGGCACTTAACGAAGATGGCGAGCAGGACCCGATCCGCACAGTCAGGTCCGCAGGTTACGCACTCGACGAGTCGATCACCGTCAACTGAGCTGCAGCGGCATGTCCGGATCGCCCTTCGCCATCGCCCGGCGATATGCGGGCCGTTCCCCGATGCGCTGCAGATAGCTGCGGATATTGGGGAATGGCGCAAGGTCGACCGGCACGAACAGCCGCACGGTCGACAGCGAGAACATCATCATGATGTCCGCGGCGCTGAACTGCTCCCCTGCGAAGTAGGGCGCTTCGCCGAGCCGCTTCTCCACCTGCTGCCATGCCAGGGTGCTGCGCGCCCGGAATCCCCGCATCGTGCCGTCCTGTGGCGGTGATCCGCACAGCAGGTAGGTCAGGTCGACCAGCTGCGCGGGGAGCATCGAACCGTTGGCGAAATGGAACCAGTAGAGATAGGCCGCGAAGTTGGGATCCTGCGGGGTGAGCGCGAGGCGGCCGCCCGCATATTTTGCGATCACGTATTCGATGATGGCGGCGGATTCGCTGAGCAGGAGCGCGTCGTCGGTGACGACCGGCGCGGTCCCCATTGGATGGAGCGCTTTGTACGCAGCAGGCGCAAGACGCGTCTCCGGATCCCGGTCGTAGCGCACCAGCGTGTAGGGGAGATCGAGTTCCTCGAACAGCCAGATGATGCGTTCCGACTGCGATACGCCGAGATGATGGATGGTAATCAAGATGCGCTCTCCCGTGATGCGTCCTTGTGGGTGGACTTTGGGTGCGCGCGACGACCGTGGCAGTCGTCGGGCGACGCCCGATTAAATCAGGTGTCGCCCGGCTTTGTCTCTTGCTTTCGGGCCGGTGCCCGCGGCGTCCCGAGAGCTAGGCCGCGCCAAGCTTGCGCATGCGGTCACGTTTGACGTGTGCCGGCTGATACGCCTTGCGGGCGTGCTCCGTGCAGTAGGGAACGCCGTCGCCTGCCTTGCGGCCGCAAAAACGGAACGTATCGTCGCCCGGATTGCCGATCGGCCACTTGCACATCCGCTCGCGCAAGGTGAGCACGGTGGTCCATTCGCCGGGCTCGGGCTCCGGCTCGATTTCTTCGACGATGACCGGTTCGGCCGCCACCGGTTTGCTCGTCACCAGCCTTCGGGCGGGCTTCGGGTAGCGTGGGCGTTCGGCGCGCGCCGGGCTGGCGCGGCCCGAAAGGCCAAGGCGGTGAACCTTGCCGATCACCGCGTTGCGGGTGACCTCGCCAAGGACACGGGCGATCTGGCTTGCGCTGAGCCCATCGGCCCACAGTTTTTTGAGCTGCTCAACGCGCTCATCGGTCCAACTCATAGTGGCACCTCCTCGAAGGATTGGCACCGCTGCAACAGGCGGAGCTAGGGAAACGGCGTGGAGCCCCCCACGGCCCGGGTGATCCGGTTAATTAAGAGTTACGCGCCAGGGCGGTTAAAAATAGGTTAACGCCCGGCTAGGGCCTAGTTATGGTACGTTAAGCGCCTGCCACCGCAAGATGTATGGTCTTAATTTCTTGTGGAAAAGCAGATAGACGATGGTGCGCGCACTTTTACCGCACCGTGCTGTGCGAAAATTCATCGGGAAGAAGCGAATGGACAACACTTTGGCGCGGCCAATCGGCGGCACGGCGTCCCGGTTTTCGGGCGGCGGCATCAACTGGCTCGGCGTATGGACGCTTTATGCCAAAGAAGTGCAGCGCTTCATGAAGGTGATCGGGCAGACCGTCGCCGCGCCGGTCGTAACGACGTTGCTCTTCATGGTTGTATTTGTCGTGGCGATGGGAACCGCACGGCCCGATATCGCAGGCGTCCCATTCACGCAGTTTCTGGCGCCTGGGCTACTGATGATGGCGATCGTCCAGAACGCTTTCATGAACTCCTCGTCCTCGCTGATCGTTGCCAAGGTGCAGGGCAATATCGTCGATGTCCTGATGCCGCCGCTTGGCCCGGGCGAGCTGACATGCGCCTTTGTCCTCGGCGCGGTGACGCGTGGGTTCGTCGTGGCTCTGGCCGGCGCCGCGACGCTCGTTCCGTTCGATGCGCTCCATGTGAGCCACGCCTGGGCGATCGTCTATTTCGGCTTCATGGGCGCCGCGATGCTCGGTGCGCTGGGAACGGTCGCCGGAATCTGGGCCGACAAATTCGACCATATGGCGGTGATTACGAACTTCATCGTGACGCCGCTATCGTTTCTCTCCGGCACATTCTATCCGGTGGACCGGCTGACGGGGTTCTGGTTCGCGGTCAGCCATGCCAATCCGTTTTTCTTTCTGATCGACGGATTTCGCTACGGCTTTACCGGCCAGGCGTCGGCATCGGTGCTGACCGGGGTTCTTGTCACCTTCGCGGTCACCGCAACCCTGGTAGCGGCGTGCGTCGTGATGTTCGCGCGGGGCTACAAAATCAAAAGCTGAGGCCGCTTGCCCGGGCTGGCGGCCTCCTCCGCACGCGGAGCGACGGCCGCCGGCGCGTCCTGCGTCGCTCAAAAACCCGCCTTCCCCGGGCCCCATTGACAGGGGAGGGCCGAAGCCTAGAATTAAGCGCTTCTCTAAGGCCATCAGAAGAGGGGCCTGGTGGCTTGGCCCGCGCGATGGGCTTACGGGGAGCGTTTTCGTGATAACGCCGGTTTTGCCAACATACGCCCGCGCCGATCTGGTGTTTGACCGGGGCGAGGGTGCCTATCTCGTCACTGATGACGGTCGCCGCTTCCTCGATTTCGGCGCCGGTGTTGCCGTGAACGCGCTGGGCCACGCCCATCCCCATCTGGTCGCCGCGCTGACCGCGCAAGCGCAAAAACTGTGGCACACCTCAAATCTTTACCGCGTCGCCGGACAGGAAACCGTTTCGCGGCGCCTCCTTGAGGCGACCTTTGCGGACACGGTCTTCTTTACCAATTCGGGCGCCGAAGCGGTCGAGTGCGCGATCAAGATGGCGCGCAAGTTTCACACCGCGTCCGGGGCGCCAGAACGCAATCGCCTGATCACCTTCGAGGGGGCTTTCCACGGCCGCACGCTCGCGACGATCGCGGCCGGCGGCAATCCCAAATACATGGAAGGCTTTGCGCCCAACATGCCGGGCTTCGATCAGGTCGCGTTCGGTGATCTGGCGGCCGCCGAAGCCGCCATCACGGCGCAGACGGCCGGGTTTCTGGTGGAGCCGATCCAGGGTGAGGGCGGAATCCGCGTCCCCCCCGATACGTTTCTCAAGGGCCTGCGGGCGCTCGCCGATACGCACGGGCTGCTGCTCGTGCTCGACGAAGTGCAGACCGGGGTCGGCCGCACGGGTCGCCTGTTCGCGCATGAGTGGGCAGGCATCACGCCGGACATCATGGCGATCGCGAAAGGGATCGGCGGCGGCTTTCCGGTCGGCGCGTGTCTTGCGAGCGAGCGCGCCGCGCAAGGCATGACGGTCGGCACGCACGGTTCCACGTTCGGCGGCAATCCGCTTGCAATGGCGGTTGCGAATGCGGTGCTGGACCTTGTTCTCGCTCCTGAGTTTCTTGCGAATGTCCGTCGCACCGGAGCGACCCTGCAACAGCGCCTCGGGAGCCTCATTCATCAGTATGATGATATTTTTTCGGGGTTACGCGGCGAAGGGCTGATGCTGGGCTTGATCGGTCGAATCCCCAACACGGCGATCGTCGAGGCGGCGCGTGCCGAGGGGCTTTTGCTGATCGGAGCGGGCGATAACGCCGTGCGGCTGCTGCCGCCGCTGATCATTGGCGAGGCGGAAATCAACGATGCGCTCGTCAAGCTTGAGAGAGCCAGCGACAAGCTGCGCAAGAGGGCGCGCGCATGACAGGGCCACGTCACTTTCTCGATCTCGCGGTTGTCGGCGGCGAGACGTTGCGCAAGATTCTCGATGCCAGCCGGTCGCGAAAGCATGGCCGTGCCGGGCTCGGGCAGGGCGAGTGCGACGCCGACGCACTGCTCAAGGGCAAGCTGCTCGCGATGATCTTCGAGCGCCCCTCCACCCGCACGCGCGTCTCGTTCGACGTCGCGATGCGCCAGCTTGGCGGCGAGACGCTTCTGCTCAACGGCTCGGACATGCAGCTGGGACGCGGGGAAACGATTGCCGACACCGCGCGGGTTCTCTCGCGCTATGTCGACGCCATCATGCTGCGCGCCTCAACCTCGGAAAAGCTGGAAGAGCTTGCGGCGCACGCCACCGTGCCGGTGATCAACGGGCTGACCAACAAGACGCATCCCTGTCAGCTGATGGCGGACGTCATGACGTTCGAGGAGCGGCTGGGACCGATCGCGGGCCGCACGGTCGCGTGGTCCGGCGATGGCGGAAACAATGTCGCCGCGTCATGGATCGAAGCCGCGGCGTGCTTCGGGTTTGCACTCAATATCGCGACACCGGCGGCGCTCGCGCCCGACGCTGCGCGCATCGCGGGCGCGCGCAAGGCCGGGGCCAAGATCACCGTCACGCAAAATGCGGCCGAGGCTGCGAGCGGCGCGGATTGCATTGTCACCGACACCTGGGTGTCGATGGGCGACGAACAGCCCGAGCGCCGGCACAACCTGCTTGCGCCATTCCGGGTCGACGAAAAGCTGATGGCGCTCGCCGCGCCCAATGCGATTTTTCTCCACTGCCTGCCTGCGCATCGCGGCGACGAGGTGACGGCGGGCGTCATCGACGGCCCGCAATCGGCAGTGTGGGACGCGGCGGAAAACCGCCTCCACGCGCAAAAGGGCGTTCTTGCCTGGTGCCTGAGCTAGATGCCTCCCGACGCCCTTCCCGAGGAGCGCATGCTCGCATCGCTGCGCGGCGATGATTTCGTCGTCCCGTTTCAGGTCGAGAGCATGCCCGTGCGCGGCCGTCTCGCGCGGCTGGGGGCGGTCGCCGAACATGTGCTGAGCCGTCACGCCTATCCGCCCGTCGTCTCGCGGGTGCTGGGCGAAGCGCTGGCGCTGACGTCGATGCTGGGGTCGGCATTGAAGTTCGAAGGCGTCTTCACGCTTCAGGCGCAAGGAGACGGGCCGATCTCGCTGCTGGTCGTGGATTACGAGACGCCGCAAGGCGAAGCCGAGAGCGGGCGTGTGCGTGGCTATGCATCGTTCGACGCGCGAGCAATCGGAGCGCTCGGCGAGGGCATGCTCACGATTGAGGAACTGTTCGGAAAAGGGGCGCTGGCGCTTACCGTCGATCCGCGCCTTGGCCGCGATCGCTATCAGGGGATCGTCCCGCTTGAGGGCGAGGATCTGGCCACGTGCGCACGCCATTATTTTGCGCAGTCGGAACAGATCCCGACCCATGTCGAGCTTGCGGTTGCGCAGCATTTCACGCGCGGTGCCGCGGCGCCGGTGTGGCGCGCAAGCGGACTGATGGTGCAATACGTGCCGCGCGAAGGCGGCGCGGTCGATCTGTCCAGCGAGCCGGGCGCCGATTTCGACAATGACGATTGGCGCCGTGCCGCGTTATTGGCCGACACGGTCGGCACCGACGAGCTTGTCGACCCCAATCTGTCTCCGGACCGATTGCTCTTCAGACTGTTTCACGAGGAAGGCGTGCGCGTGTTCGCGCCGCAGCCGGTGATGTTCGGATGCCGCTGCTCGCGAGAAAAGCTCGCCGGTGTGCTGCGGGCCTACTCGCCGGAAGAAATCGCCGAGCTTGCGCAGGACGGCGTGATCGAGGCGCGTTGCGAATTTTGCAGCACACCCTATGCGTTCACACCGTCCGAATTCGGCGGCGACGCCTAGGGTGCGAGACGCACTTCGCGCTAGCCAAAGGCACTTGCCTTCGCCATCAATAGACTGAGATGAAAGGAGCGATTCGCGATGAGACGATTTCATCTTGCCATAGTCATGCTGGCGGTGGGCGCAACATTGAGCGCGTGCGCGTCCGATCCCGGGCCTGCCACACCGTCGAAGCCGACATTTCATTACTCGCCGATGGCGCCCTACGTCATTTCGGCGACGGCGCTGCAGATCGAGCCCGTCTATTTCGGCGGCGGGGGCGGCCAGCATGTCGAACAGAACTACGATTACACGCCAACCGACCTCGCGGCGGCGTGGGCGCGCGACCGGCTTTCGCTGGCCGGAGCCTCGGGCAAACTCACCATGCGGATTCTCGAAGCCAGCGTGATTGAGACCCCGCTTGACGTGAAACAGGGGCTGCGCGGTCGCTTCACCAATGACCAGAACCGGCAATTGACGGCGCGCCTTTCCGTTGAGTTGCTGCTTCAGGAGGTTCCCGGGGGCGCGCCCGCGCGTGCATCGGCCACCGCCAGTGCGTCGCGCACCTTCTCCGAGAAAGAGATCGGGTCCGCCGCGCGGCCGGGCTACATGTTGTTGCTCGAAGAACTCGCGCGCAATTTCGATGCTGCGTTGTCGCCGCAGGTCAAAGCATACCTCGCGGTTCGCTAAGTCCCGCACCGGCTAGCGGGCAGCGAGTTCATCCATCAGGCGGTGAAAAAACCCAACACACAGGTCTACCTGTTCCAGCGAGACGAATTCGTTGGGCTGGTGGGCCTGCGCGATGTCGCCGGGCCCGCACACGACGGTTGAGAACCCGCCTTCCTCGAACAACCCGGCTTCGGTGCCGTAGGCGACCGCTTCCGCCGCGTTGCGCCCGGTCAGCTTGAGTGCGAGCGTCTCGGCAGGGGAGTTGGCCGCCGCCTGATAGGGCGGGATCATGTGAGACTGTATCGTCTCGATATCGCAATCGGGCGAAATCGCCTTCATCCGTGGCAGGAGCTTTTCGGCGGCGTAGCGTGTAAAGCGTTCGATGATAGCCTGGGCGTCGGTGCCGGGAAGGGAGCGGATCTCCCAATCGAACGCGCAGCTGCGCGGAATGATGTTGAGCGCTGTTCCCCCCGCAATCACGCCGACATGAACGCTCGAAAAGGGCGGATCGAAGCGGCCCGTCGGATCGCCTTCGTCAGCCGCCATCACGCCGAGCTCGCCCAGATATCGGATCAGCTCGGCGGCCACCGCGATCGCGTTGACGCCTTTGTGGACCTGGCTTGAATGCATCTCATGGCCGGTGACGACCGTGCGCATCGCGCGGATACCCTTGTGAGCATTGACGACGCGCATCATGGTCGGTTCGCCGACCACGACGGCGCGCGCGCCGAGCCCGCTTCTGTTGAGCCCTTCAATCAGATCATGCGCGCCGATGCACCCCACCTCTTCGTCGTAAGAGAGCGCGAAGTGGATCGGTGCCGCGAGCCCGCGCTCGAGAAACTGCGGAACCAGCGCCAAAGCGATGGCCGAAAAGCTTTTCATATCGCAGGTGCCGCGGCCGTAAAGCTTGCCGTCTTTTTCCGTGACGACCCATGGGTCCGTAACCCATGCCTGGCCGTCGACCGGCACGACATCGGTGTGGCCGGACAGGATGACGCCGCCGGCCGCGCGCGGTCCGATGGTTGCGATGAGATTGGCCTTGCGCCGGTCCGGGCTCGGCACGCGGCGGCTCTCGATCCCGTGGCTCGCCAGATACTCCTCGACGAATTCAATCAGCGGCAGATTGGAATTGCGGCTCGTCGTGTCGAAGCCGACAAGACGGGCGATCATTTCAACGGGGGTGTAGCGCGGTGCGGTCATGGCGCCACTATACCCGCATCAGCCGTCGAAGCTCGACACCGGATTGCCGACGATGGTGAGGAATTCGCGCCGCGTCAGCGGATTGGTGCGAAATTGACCCAGCATTGTGCTGGTCACCATCGTGACGCCGGGCTTGTGCACTCCGCGCGTGGTCATGCACTGGTGTTGCGCTTCGATGATGACGGCGGCACCCTTGGGCTCGAGCACCTCCTGGATCGCATTGGCGATCTGCGCAGTCATCTTCTCCTGTACCTGGAGGCGGCGCGCATAGGTCTCCACCACGCGTGCGAGCTTGGAGATGCCGACCACCTTGTTGTTGGGGAGGTAGGCGACGTGCGCGCGACCGATGATCGGCGCCAGATGGTGCTCGCAGTGGGACTCAAAGCGGATGTCGCGCAGCAGCACCATCTCGTCATAGCCGTCGACCTCCTCGAACGTGCGCTTGAGATAGTCGACCGGGTCCTGACCGTAGCCGGAGAACCACTCCTCAAACGCGCGCGCGACGCGTGCCGGGGTATCGGTAAGGCCCTCGCGCTCGGGATCGTCCCCCGCCCATTGCAGCAGGGTGCGCACGGCGGCTTCCGCCTCGTCGCGAGTGGGCCGGCCGGGAAGTTCGGGTATCGGCGCGGCTTTCGCCTTCTTGATGGTCTTCATCGCTTCAGTCTCGCTTGAATGTCCAATATGCTTATGGCCCATCCTACCCGTCCGTGCGCCCGGGTGGAATGCCAATGGAACTTATGGTGAACGCACCGTGCTGCCGCTCTCCACTCCCATATGTTGGGGCCAGCTGGGCCGTAGGGAAGGGGCGTTACTGAAGACTGCGGATTTCGTGGGGGCTGTCGAGGGAAAAAGTCGGAATCGAGACGTTGAACATCTCACCGCCCGGGGTTTCCATCTGGTAGCAGCCCGCCATGATGCCGGATTCGGTCGGCAGGTGCGCGCCGCTGGTGTATGCGTAGGATTCTCCTGGCTTGAGCACCGGCTGCTCGCCGATCACGCCGACCCCGCGGACTTCCTGGATACGCCCCAGCTTGTCCGTGATGTGCCAGTAGCGGGTACGCAGCTGTACCGACTCTGAGCCCTTGTTCGAGATCTGGACGTGATAGGCCCATGCATAGAGGTTCTCTTCGGGAGACGACTGCTCTTCGAGGAAACTCGGCTCGACCTTGATTTCGATATTACGCGTGGTCTTGGTGTACATGGTTCACAGGTCCGGTATCGATGTCGCGCAATGGCGATGCAAGCGCCGTTCCGCTTGCATGCCAGCCTCCCGACGTCCCGGGTTTACCGTCTTCCGGTTGCGGCCGGAATTTGTCCAGTCCATCCGATCTTGTCCGCTAGATCTGCACGAGGGCTTCATCGAAGTCCTCCATCAGATCCTCGACATCCTCCAGCCCGACGGACAGGCGTAGCAGTGCATCCGAGATGCCTAGCTCCGCGCGGGCATCCGGCGTCAGACGCTGGTGGGTGGTGGTCGCAGGGTGGGTGATGAGGCTTTTTGAATCGCCGAGATTGTTGGAAATGTCGACGAGCTGCAGCGCGTTTTCGAGCAGGAACGCTGTCTCGCGGCCCTGGCCTTTCTCATGCGCGACCTCGAACGAGACGATCGATCCGCCAAGCCCGCCCATCTGCTTGGTTGCCAGCTGATGCTGCGGGTGGCTCTTGAGGGCGGGATAGATCACACGCGTGACAGTGGGATGGCGCGACAGGAAATCGGCGATGCGCTCGGCATTGCGGCAGTGCTCGCGCACGCGCAGGTCAAGCGTCTCAAGGCTCTTGAGCATGACCCACGCATTGAAGGGCGAGATCGTCGGTCCGGTGTTGCGGATAAAGGGCTGGAGATGATCGTTGACGAACGCCTCGTCCCCCAGAATGACTCCGCCCAGGCACCGGCCCTGCCCATCGATATGCTTGGTTGCGGAATAGATCACGACGTCGGCGCCGAATTCGCGCGGGCGCTGCAGCACAGGCGTTGCGAACACATTGTCGACGAACACCTTGGCGCCGACCTTGTGCGCGAGCGCGCTGACGCCCGCGATGTCGACGATTTCGAGCGTCGGGTTGGACGGCGTTTCGAAAAAGATCGCGCGCGTCTTGTCGGTGATTGCATCCTGCCACTGATTGAGATCGGCGCCGTCGACCAGCGTCGACGTGATGCCGAAGCGCGAAAGGACGTCCTCCACCACATAGCGGCAGCTGCCGAACAGCGCCCGGGCGGAGACCACGTGATCGCCCGCGCGCAGATAGCACAGCAGCGCCGCCGTCACCGCCGCCATGCCGCTCGCGGTCGCGCGCGCCGCCGGCGCGCCTTCCAGCAGGCACATGCGCTCCTCGAACATCGCGACCGTTGGATTGCCGAAGCGCGAATACTGGAAGCCGGGGCTCTCGCCCTTGAAGCGCGCCCACGCCTCTTCCGCGCTCTCATAGGCATAGCCCGACGTCAGATAGAGCGCCTCGCACGTCTCCTG
>Ga0209643_1001652_pt1 | contig 19208 bp, 13 predicted proteins | sample AutmiccBRH37_all_FD_187383 | JGI IMG/M metagenome (GOLD analysis project Ga0209643, IMG submission 187383) | Deep subsurface microbial communities from Mt. Terri, Switzerland - Autotrophic microbial communities BRH/37_all (SPAdes) (version 2) | ecosystem: Environmental > Aquatic > Deep... | reverse complement strand
AATTTACTGACTGAGTGATTAGTCAATAATAAAATGAATACAGAAAACTTAAAAAAAAACAAGAAAAACGCCAAGCAACAAATTTTAAATGTTGCTTTAGAAATGTTTGCATCACAAGGGTATCATAAAACATCCACAGGCGCAATTTGCAAAGAAGCAGGAATATCTGCCGGTTTGTTATTTTATCATTTCTCTTCAAAAGAGATTTTGTTAAACGCCATTGTGAAAATGATACTTTCAAAAATTGACGGGACTTTGGATTATCAAGAAAACGATGATCCCAAAAAAGTGTTGTCAAACATTATAGATGTATTCTTTAACTCTTTACAAAATGACAGGAAATATTGGGATTTGTATATGTCTTTATTGTACCAGCCCGATACTAAAGATCAAATTGGAAAAGGGGTTTTGGAACATTCGATAAAATACAGGCGGACTATTTTTCATTTGATGGAGTCTTTGGGATCGGCCAATCCAAAAGGAGATTCATTTGAGTTTGAGGTTTTTCGTGTAGGTGTTTTTGCTTCGTATTTAGCCAATCATAGCGAAGAATTGTTAAAAAAAGCTAAAGAAAAAATGAGATTGAAGTATTTAGAATGAATTATTAACTAACCAAACTATTATTATCATGAATCAAAAAATTTTAACTTTCCTGTTTGTTTTTTTTATCTCAGGAGTGATTTTCGCGCAAGGCGGAATTAAAGGAACTGTTGTGGATGAATCTGGAGTGGCTATTTCACAGGCCGAAGTTTTCATTAAAAGTACAAATCAAGGAACAATCACCAACAATAAGGGTGAATTTGAACTTAGTAATGTTACAAATGGAACTTATACTGTTTCCTTTATTTATATAGGATTTGTAACAGTTGACAAAAGTGTTACCATCAATAACAATGTTGTAAATCTTGGGGTAATTACCTTAAACAGCAGTTATCAGGTATTTGAGGAAGTGGTTGTTTCCGGGTCTCGAAAAATGGAAAAAATAACGCAAGCACCGGTTACAATTAACGTAATTAGCGCGCGACAGCTGGATAATTTTGTGGGTGATCCAAGTGAATTGATTGCCCAACAAAAAGGGATTGATTTTATCAAAACCGGTGCTTTTGTGAGCGGATTTAATATTCGCGGATTTAACTCGGCATTCAATCCTAAAATGTTGCAATTAGATGATAACCGCTTTTCAACACTTATCGCAACAGGTTTGCCATTTGGACCATTAAGTTCCATCATAAAAGAAGATATTGAAAGGGTGGAAATCGTTTTAGGACCTTCATCTGCGTTATACGGACCAAATGCCCACAACGGATTGGTAAATACCATTACAAAAACACCTTGGAAATATGAAGGAACTGAAATTGTTTTAGGAGCGGGCTCTTACGATGCTTTAAGTGCTCGTTTTAGACATGCTAATATATTGAATGATAAATGGGCTTATAAAGTGACTGGCGGTTATGCGGAAGGAACTGACGTAAATTGGACCGATTCCGTGTATGTTTATAACCCTGGAATCGCGAAACCTGAATTGGAACTTGACCGAAAATCTAAATTTTTAAAAGCAGAAGCGTCGGTTTATTACAAACCAACTTCAGACAGTGAGGTAAAAGCCATTTACGGAACAAGTAAAAGCAGCTATTTGGCAGTTACAAATGTTGGAAGGAATCAAATTAAAGATTGGGGAATTCAATTTTTGCAAGGAACCTATACTTCAAAACGTTTGTTTGCACAACTTTATAAAACCTGGAGTTCAACAGATGATACTTATGCCATCACTACAAGAACCGAAAATTATTGGAATTTAATTAAAGCAGGAAAAACAAATGAAGAAGCTTTAGTTGGATCCTATGGAGGGAATAATCCGCCAATTTTTGTCGATAAATCAGATCGTTTAAATGCGGAGGTTCAATACAATAACAGTATTGGCGGTTTAGATTTTATTGTTGGGGCACAATATCAAAAAGATAAAGCCGACAGTAGGGATACTTATTTGTTGGATGCTACAGGGCCAATTATTATTGAACAAAAAGGATTGTACGGGCAATTGGAATACAAAATAGGGGAATCAGGCGTAAAATTAATTGCTGCAGCTCGTGGTGATGACCACGATTTATATGGATTCAATTTTATTCCTAAAGCCGGTATTACCTATACTGTTGATAAAGGTACTTGGAGATTTACTTACGGAAAAGGAATTGCTTCACCAACCATTTTAAATTTAAGCGGTGATTTATTTGGCGGAATTATTTTAGGTAACGGCGAAGGATTTACCTTATCCGATGGTTCAAAAATAAAGCCGGTTGAAGTTGAGACTATTCAAACGTTAGAATTAGGTTACAAAGGTTTCTTATCGGAAGGAAAATTGTTTTTGGATGCAAATACCTACTATAATATGTCTGAAAACTTCCTAAGTCCATTGATCAATATTGTACCAACAGGATTGGCTGGAGGTCCGGTTGTAACGCATCGTGGAGATCAACCAATTGAAGAATTAACGGTTGGTTTGGCGCCAGGATATTATGATGCCGGCGGTTATATTTTAACTTACTTAAACTTTGGGAAAGTTGATACATACGGATTTGATCTTGGGTTGACTTATTATTTCAATGAAAATTATAATATGACGCTTAACTATTCCTTTTTTGATTATAAATTGGATAAAAAGGATATGGCCAATGATGGAGACAAAAATGGTGTGGTAAATGTATTAGATTTACCAATTAATACGCCGAAAAATAAAATAAGTTCTTCTTTTAACTTTATCCGTAACAAATTTTATGGGTCAATCTTATCTCGTTACATTCAAAAGTATGATTTCTTTTCAGGAAGAAATGTGGCTGCCAAAACCAATACAGATTTAATAATTGGAGGAGATCCTGTTGTTGAAGGCCAACGAGTTGGAAAAAAATTCAATTACGGTCAGTTAGGCGGTTTCTTCTTAAGCTTAAATTTAGGCTATAATATTAATGACCACTTTTCATTAGGTGCTTATGTAAACAATATTTTGGACACAAACAATTATGAATTTGTGGCTTCGCCGCCAAGTGAGAGAACTTTCGGTGCAGAGTTGAAAATAAAATTCTAAGATATTCAATCATGTTTTGTTAATTAAGAACATCGGTTTTTTTTGCCGATGTTCTTTTCTAAAAACTTCAAAATAACTTTATGGAGCATCGCTTTTTAAAAGCCAATGGCATTGAGCTCCATTATTTGGAGAAAAACAGCAAACTTAAGCCAACCATAATTTTGTTGCACGGATTAAGCGCAAATGCCAATTCTTTTGAAAGTTATATGAAGCTTTTGGAAAATTATAGGGTAATATCAGTTGATTTACGTGGCAGAGGTTTAAGCGAAAAACCCAATAACGGATATTCGATGCAATCGCATGCAAAAGATATTATTGAAATGATGGATGTTTTAAAAATTGACGAAGTAATATTGGCAGGCCACTCTTTTGGTGGATTGTTGAGTGTTTTTTTGGCAGTGCATTATCCAAAACGTATATCAAAAATAATTTTGATTGATGTAGCCGCAAAAATGCATCCGGAAGTTCGAGAATTGGTAACGCCATCCGTTATGAGTCGGCTAAAAAAAACATGGAGCACTTATAATGAATACATTGAAAATATGAAAAAAGCACCTTTTTTACAAGGGCAATGGTTGCCAGAAATGGAATCATTTTATAAAGCTGATTGCAAAGAAACTGAAAACGGCATTGAGTCGAGATCAAATTTCGAGCATATTCAACAAGCAGTTGAGGCTGTTTTAAATCCCGGTATTCGTTGGGAAGAACTAATCACTCAAATAAAACAGCCTTCAATTGTTATAAATGGCACAGAACCTTTTGTGAATAATCAGGTGTTGGTATCAAAACAACATGCAATGGAAACAGTTCATATGATGAAAAACTGCAAATATATTGCAGTGGCAGGAAATCATGTAACCATGCTATTTGGTAAAGGAGCGAAACAAACAGTTTCGGCAATTACAAAATTTATAAACTAAAAAAAATGACTTTAGCGTGGATTCTTTTTACAATATATTTACTGGGAACTTCCTATTTAGGTTGGATTGGCTATAAAAAAACAGACGGTTTTAGCAGTTTTGCCATAGGGAAAGGAGATATGTCTCCAATTGTTGTTGGAATTACTTTAGCCGCAAGTACTGCTTCAGCAGCAACATTTATTATAAATCCGGGATTTATTTATGTTGATGGATTATCGGCTTGGATAAATATGTTTTTAGGAACCTATTCAGGATTTATGATTATGCTTATTATTTTATCTTTTAAGTTTAGGTCGATGGGTGAAAAAATGAAAGCGTTAACTATTCCCGATTGGATTGGCAAACGCTATCTGTCCAAAGATTTTTCATTGTATTTTGCCTTTATAAATTTATTGTCTTTTGCATTTGTGGTTTTGTTGGTGGGCGGAATTTCTATTGTTATGCAAAAACTGCTTGGCGTCAATAACATCACAGCGCTCTTAATTACCTTAATATTTGTTACCGGCTATGTTTTTTTGGGCGGAACTTATGCCCATGTGTATACAAACGTTTTTCAGGGTATTTTAATGATTGTGGTTTCCTGTGCAATATTATGGACCGGAATTGAGCTGATGATGGAAACCCATGACCCTGGATTTTGGGAGCAAATTTCACAGAAAGATCCAAATTTACTGAAACTTATAAATCCCGAAGGGAAATTATTCAACGATTTCTTTTCAACTTATGTTGCGGGATTTTTTATTGGCGCTGCCTTAGTGTGCCAACCCCATATTTTGACAAAGGCATTGTATGTAAGAACAAATAAGGATGTCCGAAATTATATCATTGTGGTTGGTGTTGTACTGTTGTTGTTTTTATTGCTGGTTTCTGCTGGTTTCTTCGCACACATAACGGTTGATCCGGCGCAGCTTATAGATCCTTCAACCGGTGAGTTTAGGCAAGATTTGGTGATGACGGTTTATTTAGCAAATGCTTTTCCCGATTGGACTTTTACCGTGGTAAGTATTGTGTTATTAGCTGCAGCAATGTCAACCCTGGATGGATTGCTGGTAAGTATTTCTACAATTACCGCAAATGATTTGGTCATTAATCTAATTAATAAATTCAGTAAAAAGGAAATATCTGAAGAACAAAAAATGAAATTATCTTTTAGGGTAAGTCATTTGGTGCTTATTGTAATTGCGATTATGGTTTTTGTGGTTAACATAAATCCGCCAAAATTGTTGGGAATTTATGGACAAGTTGGTGTTTACGGATTGGTATTGGCCGCTTTAGCTCCTTTATTGGTGGGTGTTTTACTAAAAAACTCACCATTAAAACTATTATGGACATCCTCAATTCTCGCGATAATTACGCATTTCGTGTTGTACTTTTATGGAAATGAATTATTTCCAAATTCTGGATTTACATTTGCAAATCCTTCTGTAACAGCTGTATTGTCAATTATTTTAGTAATTTTTCCTACCTTAGTTATTGCTTGGTTTCTCAATAAAAAAATTATTGAAAATGAATAAAAATGTCCATATTATCGGTGCCTATAACACAAAGTTTGGCAATCTTAAAGATGAAATTATTTATAGCCTGTATGAAGAAGCTGCAAAAGGTGCCATTAATGATGCAGGTATTGATATCAATGAAATTGATGCGGTGTTTGTTGGTAATTATAGCGGCGGAAGCTTTAACAATCAGGAACATATTGCGCCTTATGGCGTAAATATTTTGCCTGAGCTGCGCTTTAAACCTATGTATAGAGCCGAAAATGCCTGTGCTTCTGGCACTTCCGCCATTCATTTGGCCGAAATGGCCATTAAAGCGGGGAAAGCAAAAAAAGTTTTGGTGGTTGGGGTTGAAAAAATGAATTCTTTGGACACTAAAAATACTTCACTTGCACTTGCAAAAGCGTCATACTGGGAAAAAGAAGGAAATTTGGGTTACACTTTTCCAGGATTATTTGCCGAATACGGAAAAGGATGGATGAGCCATTATGGCTATTCACTAGAACAATTGCAAGAATATTTAGCCGAGATAGCTTCAAAAGCCTATGATTTTGGAAGCCAGAATCCTTTAGCACATATGCAAAAATCGCGCAGTAAAGAAGAGCTTTTAAATTTACCCGATGAAAAAAATCCAATGATTGCCTATCCTTTGCGTTTGCACGATTGTTCGTTGATTTCTGACGGCGCAGCAGCCGTCATTTTATCGGCAGAAAAAACAAACAATTCAGTAGAAATAGTTGCAACAAGTTCAGCCAGTGATTATTTAAATATTATAGAAAGTAAAAGAAATAATTATTTTCTTGACGGCGCTTCCGAAGCAACAAAAAGAGCTTTGCAACAGGCTAAAATGACTATTGATGACATTCAAATTGCCGAAGTTCACGATTGTTTTACCATCACGGAATTATTAATTTATAGCGCTATCGGATTGACAAAAAAAGGAAATGAATTTGAAGCTTTGTTAAATAAAGATGTTTATTTGGGAGGAAGGTGTGTTATAAATCCATCGGGAGGATTAAAATCAAAGGGACACCCTGTTGGTGCAACAGGTGTTTCCATGCATGCGCTGTTATACAAACAACTTACAGATAACGCCATTGGCGCGCGGGTAAAAAATGCGAATGCGGCTTTGGTATTAAATATTGGAGGTTCAGGAGCAACCAATATGGTTTCAATTTTAAAACGCAGTTAATATAACTACAAAACACAAATATGAGAAATGCAAAAATAATAGGTTCGGGAATGTATGTGCCGAAAAAGGTGATTCCCAACAGTTATTTCAATGAAATTTTGCAGGAAGACGTAGACACTTGGTTGCGCGAAAATGTACAAATTTATGAAAGACGATGGTGTGCTGATGATGAATCTACAGCCGATTTATGTGTAAACGCGGCCAAAGAAATTTTAAAAAATGCCAATATAAAAGTCGAAGATTTAGATTTAATTATTATTTCGACTGATACGCCGGAATATATTTCGCCTTCAACTGCTTCCGTGGTGCAAGACCGATTGGGCGCAGTAAATGCTGGGACTTTCGATTTAAATTCAGCCTGTTCGGGGTTTGTGACGGCATTGGATGTGGCGGCCAAATATATTCAGGCCGATAAAAATTATAAATATATTTTGGTGTTGGGCGCTTATGCAATGTCGAAACACTTAAATAAATTGGATAAAAAAACGGTTACGTTGTTTGCTGATGGCGCTTCAGGTGTCATTTTAAAATCAGATGAAAGCGGCGCCGGAATGTTGATGTCACAATTAAAAACGAAAGGCGAATACAGCAGTTGGATGGGCATTTACGGCGGTGGAACACACAGTCCAACGACAGAAGCCAATTTAAAAACCGGCGACCATCAATTAAAATTCGTCAGAAAATTTCCGAAGGAATTGAATTCTGTCATTTGGAGCAATATGATTATTGATTTATGTAAGCGCATAGATTTAACGCCACACGATATTGACCATTATTTTATCACGCAAATAAATATAAATAGTATCAAAGAAACGTTGGATATTTTAGGTGTTGGAATGGATAAAACAACCACCATCATGCATAATTACGGTTATACAGGATCGGCTTGTATTCCAATGGCTTATCATAAAGCTATTCAAAAAAATAAAATTAAAGAAGGGGATACAGTATTATTTATAGGTTCTGGGGGCGGATTGGCTTTTGCGGGCTCAATATTTAAATTATAAATAAATAATGGAAGTTTGGCAACAGGATTGGATGGCAAAATGGGCGGTTTATTCGCCTCATAAAATTGCTTTAAAAGAGTTTGAAACAGGAAATACGCTAAGTTATTTGCAGTTGAATTCATTAGGCAATAAATTGGCCTTCTATCTAACGGAACAGTTGAATTTAATAAAAGGTGACCGTATTGCTTTTGTTGCCGAAAATTGTTTGGAATATTTGTTATTTTTTGTGGCAGCACAAAAAACGGGGATTATTTTAGTTCCTTTAAATTATCGGTTAACAACTGTTGAATTGAATCATTTAATAGAAATTTCAGATCCAAAATTTATTGTACACGACAAAGTTTACAAGGAAAAAGTTTCTCAAACGGAGTTTTCAAAAAACAAATTGGGTGAAGTTTTTGAGATGACCGATTTTTCTCAAATACTTAAAAATCTTGAGGTTGAAAAATGCAATGCGGATTTTCCCATAAATATTGTTGATGAAAACCATCCGATTTTTATTTTATTTACTTCGGGAACAACAGGCATCCCAAAAGGCGCTATGTACACCCATAAAATGTTGTTTTGGAACAGTATCAATACAGCAATTAGTTTGGTGATTAATTCAGAAACAAAAACTATTAATTGTATGCCGCCTTTTCATACTGGAGGCTGGAATGTATTGGTAACTCCAGTGCTTCACCACGGAGGGAGTTTGGTTATTATTAAATCATTTTGCGCTAAAACAATATTAAAGCTAATTGAAAAAGAGCAGTTTACTTTGTTTATGGGGGTTCCAACGATGTTAAAAATGATGTCGGAAGAACCTTCATTTCAAACAACCAATTTTTCAAGTTTAATGTATTGTATTGTTGGTGGTGAAGCGATGCCAATTCCTTTAATTGAAGCTTGGAAAGAACAAGGTGTTTTAATTCGTCAGGGTTATGGATTAACAGAAGTTGGTCCAAATTTAACTTCCCTGCACCAAGATGATGCCATAAGGAAAAAAGGATCCATTGGCCGACCAAATTTTTACGTACAAACAAAAATTGTGGATGAAAACGGTGTTGAAGTCGGTAAAAATCAAAAGGGAGAATTGTTGTTAAAAGGACCAATGGTTTCACCTGGATATTGGAAAAATGAGCAGGCAACCAATGAATCTTTAAAAGATGGCTGGTTTTTTACCGGTGATGTGGTAATCCGCGATGATGAAGATTATTTGTTTGTGGTTGATCGCATAAAAAATATGTTTATATCGGGTGGTGAAAATGTTTATCCGGCCGAAATTGAACGTGTACTTCAAGAACATCCTTCAATTTTGGAGGTCGCTGTTGTTAGCGTTCCTAATGAAAAATGGGGTGAAGTGGGAAAAGCTTTTGTGGTTGTTTCTGAAAAATCACTTACTCAAACAGAAATATTGGATTATTGCAAAATTAAATTGGCAAAATTTAAAATCCCAAAATATATTGAATTTATTAAGGAAATTCCTAAAAACGATACCGGAAAAATAGACAGAAAATTATTAAAAAAATAAATGATGAGCATAAAAAATAAAGTTGCAGTAATTACAGGAGGCGCAAGTGGAATTGGAGCAGGCGTCGCCGTAGAATTGGCTAAATTGGGTGTTAAAATTGTTCTTGGAGACATGAATGAAGAAGGCTTAAATGCCAAAGTTGAAGAAATTCGAAAAAATGGAGGCGAAGCAATTGCCGTTAAAACCAACGTTACCCAAGAAGCAGACGTCATTAAATTAATGGATACAGCAATAGAAACCTATGGTGCCATAAATATTGTAGTGCCTTCCGCAGGAATATTTAGGGATGCGTTTATGGTGAGCCCAGATCGGGAAACGGGAAAAGTATTTAAAACAATGAGCACTTCGCAATTTATGGATGTGATTAACGTAAATTTATTGGGAACGTTTTTAACCATACGTGAAGCTTCTATCAGAATGATTAATCATAAGTGCGAAGGCGTATTATTTACCATTTCTTCCATTAATAAAGAAGGTCAGTTAGGCCAATTAAATTACAGTTCAACAAAAGCTTCCGTGGCATTATGGCCAAAAATATTGGCTGGCGAGTTTCACGCAAAAAATGTAAAAGGAATTCGCGTTGTGGGTATTGCTCCGGGTTATGTGGAAACGCCGTTATTACTGGGAATGAAACCCGAAGTGTTGGAAAGTATTGTTAAGGACGTAACCATTGGAAGATTGGTTAAAATTGATGAAATTGTAAACGCCTTAATTTTTGCCATTCAGAATGAAGCAGTTACCGGAACTACGCTTGAAATTACTGGAGGCGTTATTTCTAGAGGACTGGTAAAATAAGAGATTTCTATTCTTTTAAATTGAAATACAATGATTAAAAAAGTTCAAAAAATTATCGGGTTGTTTTTGTTGCTGACGAGTTTTCAGCTCATTTCCCAAAATAGTTTGGTTGAAATCACCGACTTTGGTGCCAACAAAGGAAATTTGGAAATGTACATTTATAAGCCGATAAATAACGATTTGAAAGTGCCTTTGGTGGTGGTTTTGCATGGTTGCGTTCAAACAGCCAATGAAATTGCAGAACAAAGTGGATGGAATACTTTAGTGGATGCCAATAATTTTATGGTAATTTATCCCCAGCAAAAAGTGGAGAATAATTTAAACAAATGTTTTAATTGGTATGAAAATTTGGATATTTCCAAGAATGACGGGGAATCTGAAACCATCAAAGAAATGATTCAATATGCCATTCAGAATTTTGATGTTGATCCTTCAAAAATTTTCGTGACAGGCATTTCAGCAGGCGGAGCAATGGCAAATGTGTTAATGGCGAATTACCCGGATTTGTTTAATTCAGGGGCTATTATGTCTGGAATTCCTTTTAAAGCAGCTAACGATTTAGCGACAGCTTATGCCGCAATGCAAGGAAAAGTTGAAAAAACACCCGATGAATGGGTGACTTCAATAAGCAATAATAATCCGAATTATGAAGGAAAATATCCAAAAATCGTTATTTTTCATGGCATTGATGATCCGTTTGTGAATGTAAAGAATGCCGAAATAATTGAAATTCAATGGAAAGGAATTCATAAAATAGCTAGCGAGCCAGCAATTATTCCTGAATTTAATGGAAATCCTGAAATTGCCAAAACCACTTACTTCAAAAATAATTGTCCGATAATTGTTAAATACGAAATTAACAATCTTGGCCACGCTATGGCGGTTGATCCCGGGACAGAAAAACAGCAGGGAGGAAATGTCGCCAGATTTGCGTTGGATAAAAATTTTCACACCACTTATTGGACGGCCAAATTTTTTGGAATGATAAGCGATTAGTCTGTTTTTAAAATTTTATGAATTGTTATGAGTTTACTTAAAACTTTATAAAAAGTTTTTTTGTTGACTCCCGTTCTACCAGTTTTGTTTTAACTATTTCAGTTTTAACGTCATCAAATTCAATTTTTTCTTCAATTTTATTTATCAATCGTGTTGCGGCAATTTCGCCGGTTGTATGGGCAAAACGATTCACGGCGGTTAAAGGCGGAATGGTATATCTCGATAAAATTCCGTTGGTAAAACTTACAATGGAGATATCTTCCGGTACTTTTATGCCTCGCGCATTTAAAACTTGTGTGGCAACGGCGCCCGAAACTTCGTCGATAATAAACATCCCGTCAACTTGGTTATTGTCTAACATTTTATTAATGCGTTCTTTCAAATGTGTTTCGTCTTCGAGTCTTAAAATCAGATTTTCATTAGGCGTAACATCGTGTTTTGTAAGGGCTTTTAAATAGCCGTTAACGCTAAACTGGCCAATATTTATTTCTTCGTCAGTGGAGATAAGCGCAATATTTTTACAGCCCGATTTCATTAAAAAACGGGTAGCTTTGTAACCGCTTTTAACATTGTCGGTCACAACTTTGTCACAATGAATATCAATATGAACGCGGTCATACAATACAATGGGCGTTCCTTCTTCCAAAATGAGGTTAAAGTGCTCGAAATTTCCAATTCGCATAGTTTCTTCTGAAATGCAGGCAATAAATCCGTCAATAGTTCCATTTGAAAGCATTTCCATCGTGTCCACTTCTTTTTTGAAGGATTCATTGGTGATGCAGGTAATGATATTGTACCCTTTTTCAGTAGCCACTTTTTCAATACCGCGAAGCACTCTGGCAAAATAATAATTTAAAATATTAGGCAGTATGATACCAATGGTTTTTGTTTTTTTGTTTTGCAAACTCAAGGCCAGTGTATTGGGCTTGTATTTGTGCAATTTGGCATATTCCTGAATTCGTTTTTTGGTATCGTCACTAATTTCATAGCTGTCGTTTAACGCTTTTGAAACTGTTGAAATAGAAACTTGCAATGCCAGTGCAATTTGCTTTATAGTGATTCTTTTACTCATTTTTTTGGTGAAATAGTTAGTTTTGTGGAAATCTGTTTAATTTCTTCTTCATTCAATTTCATTTTTCTGAATTCGCCTTTGTTGTACATTTCAGCCTGATCTTTATAATGTTTGCTGAAAGGGTTTCCCGATTGCCCCGTCGGTACTATGCTGATGCTGTTTTCAATATCAGAAAAATCGATGATTCTTCTGGTTGAAGGACCGGCATTTACTTTATACAATCCAGAATCCGTATAGTTGAAACCCAGATTGTTAATCACTTCTCGTGCGCCATCTATTGGAAACGGACCCACATTAAAATACCGTTTTAAGGCAGCCACTTTACCAAGCGGATGTTCGTGCTCTAAGGTATGAACTTTTCCCCAATTCCAATCCAAAATGTCATTTCCAAGTTGCTTTTCCATTGATGCGACCGCTTCAGCCAAAGATCTTGACAGAATTTCTTTTCTGGTTTCTGTTTTGTTTTTGGTAGTTACATTATCCCACCAAATGGAATTTTCCTTTTCAATTTGTTCGGCAATTGTTCTTTTTGACAAATGTGTCGCTAAAAATTGGGTGAACAATTTCTCTCCCATTTCATCTTCAAAAGTGTTTTTTAAATACAGATAAATCCATTTGTTATAAATGGTTGGTGACACTTGGTCAACCGTATTTGAGCCGTCCCAAAATTGAAGGATATCTATGGCTTTTTGTTCGCTTTTGCTAAAAGAACCATAATCCATAATTTTTGCAAATTCTTTGACCAATTCTGGTGCCACAGATGAAGTGACATCCGTAATCATAGCCGACATAGATTCCTTGTTCCAGTTATCTTTTGGTTCCAGCAATTGCACAATGCGTTTGGCTCGATCTTCGGATAAATAATAACCGGGATACAGCATATTTGCAATGGAATCGGGCTGGTTGTTGGCGGAATACACGTAATTCCAGGGTGGATTTTCAGCCATCGGGTTTTCGCTGAAATCTAAATATTCAATAGGATCATCATCACCGGAAGCACCGTTTAAAATAAAATTTCTGTTAATTCCTGGCTTTAATTTGTACAATTTTCCCGTTGCCCACCAGGCTACATTTCCTGCTGCATCACCATACATAATATTCAATCCAGGCGCGTGAATCATAGATGCTCCTTTTTTAACGTCTTTCATTTCGGTTGCTCTTGAAATGGTATAAAGCGCAGCCAAAACTTCTACGTCAAATTGGGTGTAAATCCAAGACATCGCAATGGGTTCTGTTTGCGTAATTGCTTCAAGCGCATCATTCATAATTGGACCGTGGCGCGAACTTCTTACTGTAATAATTAAATCATCAGCATCTTTTACTTTGATGGTTTTGGTGAACGTTTTGTAAGTTTCAAATCCGGTAGACGTTTTGTATTTTGTATTGTCTGTTGGGTCATTCTCTTCTTTATAAAAATCAATATCGTCATTTTCAAACATCGTCAATCCGTAGGCATATTTACGATTATGTCCCAATAAAGGAAAAGGAACACCTGCCAAATGATATCCGTACATTTCATAATCGGGCGTTACAATATGCGCTTCATACCAAACTGCCGGCTGCGAATAGGCGATGTGTGGATCGTTTGCAAAAAGCACTTTTCCTGTGGCCGATTTTTTAGGGGAAACTACCCAACTGTTGCTTCCGATAAAAGGAGGAATTGGGGATTTTTCCATCACCTCATTAACATTTGCAACCATTTCAGAAAAATCGGTAATGTTTTCCTTTGAATTTTTGATGAATGTGGTATTTGGCCCGATTTCAATATTAAGTTCCTTTAAATAATCATCGCCTAATTTATCTTTTAGGATACTTAATAGCGGATCGGTTTTTTGGGCCATCGCAAAACTGAAAGACATATAGCCCAAAATATTGTAGATGTCGTTGAGTTGATAAGGTTCTTTTTCGATGCCAATTAAAGTGAATTCAATAGGCGTTGGGCCGTTTTCAATAAATTGGTTAACACCGTTTAAATAAGCGGTTGCCAATTTGTAGACTTCCCCATTTTTGTCTAATTTTTCCATTGATTTTCTGGATGCTTCTTCAATGCCTAAACTCACAAAAAATTGGTCGTTTTTGAGCATATCTTTTCCAAAAATTTCGGACAGTCTTCCCGGCGCAATTCTTCGCATCAACTCCATTTGCCAAAGTCGGTCCTGCGCATGAACGTAGCCTAAAGCTGTTGAAGCATCTAATTGGTTTTGAGCATAAATATGCGGAATTCCATAATCATCAAAATATACAGAAGTCTCATTTTCAATGCCTGATAAAGCGATTTCACCTGAATAATCAGGTTTTAGGCTGTTAACATACACCCAGCCGCCAATTAAAATCAGGGCGATTAGAACGCCAAAAATGAGTAAGATTTTTTTAAAAATGCGCATTGTTGAAAAATAGTTAATGATATTTCAAATATAATATTTTATATCATATAAAATTTGAATCCGCTATTTTCAATTTAATGGAAGTTAAAATTAATGAGTGTCTTAAGATTTGTTATACGTTGATATGTTATATGTAAAAAAGTAGTCAATAATAAAACTCAATGCACTCTAGCGCACTTTAAGTACTCAAGTCACTTTAACAACAATTAAAGATACCGTTCCTTGATAATTTTTAAATGATGCATTTGATGGCCGGCAATGATAAAACCCAAGGCTCTTACAGTCATATCGCTTCCATTTGCGGTTCCCGACAATTGCAGCATTTCATCAGTAAAACTTTTAAATAGGGAGATGCTTGCGCGGCGGGTGCAGGTAAATTCATCAATTAAATCATTGGAATTTCTGTCGTTGCCATTTGAGTTGTCAACATACCAATTTTCGTCGAAACCTGCCAATTCCGTGGCATCATTTCTTGAAAAACGCAAGGCTCTGTAGCTCATAATTCGCTCTGTATCAATTAAATGCTGCAAAATTTCTTTGATGGACCATTTTCCTTCCTCATAGCGAAAAACCATTTTTTCTTCTGATAAATCTTTTACGGTTTCCAATAATTCTTCAGAAGAAACCATTAAAATTTCAAATAAATCGACATTTCCCAAGGCTGAAATGTAGCTTTTGTAATGCGGATTGTATTCGTTTTCGTTTAATTGTGATAAGTTCATCATTATGCTGAATTTCTGCTTGCGTTAATATTTCCGAACAAGGAGCGCGTTACCATTTTTTCATAGATTTTAATTAAATCTGCATCAGGATTTTCTTCATTTTGAAGTTCCTGAATTTTGCGAAGCGCGAATTGTTGAATGGTCAACAAAGGTAACACAATATTTTCACGAATAACAATAGACGCCTTTCCAACTTGGTTGCTTTGCATCAATTCGGTATAATCTGAAAGTTTTAAAATGAGTCGTTTTGATGTTTGGTATTCCGTGTGAATAATTTCCCAAAACTCCCCAAATTCAGCGTCTTTTGCCATATATTCTGTTAATTCAAAAAACGATTTTGTAAGCGACATCATACTGTTTCCAATTAATGTTTTAAAGAAATCTGAATGATGGTAGAACAGTTTCAATTTTTCAAATTCACCGCTGTCTTCATATTTTTTCAAAGCAGTTCCAACGCCATAAAATCCGGGAACATTTTGTTTTAACTGGCTCCAGGAACCCACAAAAGGAATGGCCCGCAAATCGGCAAAATTCAATTCTTTTGATGCTGAACGTTTAGAAGGCCGGCTTCCAATATTGGTTTTTGCGTAATATTTTAAAGTGCTCATACGCTCCAAATACGGCATAAACTTCGGATGATTTTTAAAATCGACATAAGCTTTGTAGCTAGTCAACGCCAAATCGTCCATAATTTCCGCATCACTTTTTGTCATAATGTTGTTGGAATTGCTAAACAATTCGTTCGAAATTCCAGCACTCAACAACTGTTCAATATTGAATTGCGCAGAATCCAACGTGCCAAAATTTGAACTGATGGTTTGTCCTTGCACCGTTAATTGTATTTCTTCATCTTCAATAGTTGGCCCCAATGAAGCATAAAACTGGTGCGTTTTTCCTCCGCCACGCGCCGGTGGTCCGCCACGCCCGTCAAAAAATATGACTTTTATGCCGTTTTTTCTGGAAATTTCGGTCAGATTTTCTTTGGCCTGATAAATGGCCCAATTTGCCATTAAATAGCCGCCGTCTTTGGTTCCGTCAGAAAAACCAAGCATAATGGTTTGTTTGTTTCCCCTATTTTTAAGATGGTTTTTATAAGTGCTGTTTGCATATAATTTTTCTAACACACTTGTTGAATTCGTTAAATCATCAACGGTTTCAAAAAGCGGAATAATATCAACGTTTATGTTGTGGTCAAATCCGCATAAATTAAACATCGCGAAAGTTTCCATCATATTTAAAGCCGACTGGTTGTTGCTGATGATATAACGATTTGCGCCGCGTTCGCCGTTATTTTCCTGAATGGTTTTAATGGCTTGAATCGAACCCAAAGTTTTTACCACCATTTCATCATCAAAAATGGACAAATCTACATTACCGGCAACTTTTGAAAGAATCTCAATTTGTTGATTTTCTGAAAGTTCCAAATAGTTTTCAGGAAAAATAACCGTTCCTTTTTCTGATAAAGTGTTCACAATTTGAACAAAAACATCGTGATGCACGCGGCTGTCCTGACGAATATCCAATGTCGCAAAATGATATCCGAACAAACGAACTTTATTGATAAAATCATTTATTTCTTCTAAATATAATGATTGATGTCTTGAAATGATAATCTCTCTGATCTCAACTAATTTAGTCAGAAATTCGTTTAAAGGCATCATCGTGTTGATTTCTGTATTCACGCTGTTTTCGAAAAGCACAGCTTCCAATGCTGAAATAGCTTCTTCAACGCCGGCAAAAGTCAGGCGTCTTTTCAGCAAACGAATATCGCGATGGTAATTTTTTAGGATGGTTTGTTTTAAACGTTTTGCAACATCCAAGGTGATTTCCGTAGTCACAAACGGATTTCCGTCCCTGTCGCCTCCAGGCCAAAAACCCAAATTAATAATCTCATTGTCAATCGGCTGATTGTCGAAAATATTGCTTTGAATGTAATTGTAAACGCCAGAAACCGAATGATAAAATACGTTTTCCAAATACCAGATCAAGCTTACTGCTTCATCAAACGGCGTAGGTTTTACGTGTTTAAAAAACGGCGTTTTACCCAATTGCGCCAAAAGCTGATTTATTTTAAGCAAATCATTTTCCTGAATGGCTTCCGTTAAATCTGTGATAATTCCTAAAACGGCTCCAGGATAAAATTGTGTTGGATGCGCTGTCAAAACCACCCGAACCTTAAAATTTTCCAAATGCTTTTTTAGCGCTTCTTTTTTATTTTCCAAAGCTGCGGTTTCTTTGCTGTTTCGCAAAGTTCCCACACCGTCCATATTGTTTACAATGGGAAAAGCAGCATCTTCAATGGCATCAAACAACACCACTTGGCGTTCAATATATTGTATAAAACGAAAAAGTAAATTTATTTTTTCTTTTTCTGAAGGGTTTTTATGGTAGGTTTTAAAAAAAGCCTCCACTATTTCGCTTGGATTTTTTTTGTTTGAAAACCCATTTTCGCAAACTTCGTGAAAAAGCGGCAGCATAACGCCGGTTTTTGTAATGGCATCAAACGGAAGCGTCATAAAAATACTGTTGTAAATACGGTATTTTGATAATACGTTTTCGTTGAATCTGGTAAGTTTTGGTAGTTTGTGCATAATTTAAATTTCAATCGGGAAAATTACAAAAGCTTGGTTAAATGGTTGTTTTAAAAATGTTAATTTAACGAAATCGTTATTTTTTGTGCAGAAATTTATTACCCTAATAAATCAGCTATTGCTATTTCTTTGTGAATCTTCGTGGCTCTCTGTGAAACTTTGTGTAATAATTTAAGTATGAATAATAAACGAAAAAAAACCTGAAACCTGAAACTTGAAACTTTTTGAACTTCCGACTAAACCGTTATTTTCAAAATTTTTGAAGTGGATTTGGTGACTTTAAATCGGTCATCCAATCGCATTCCAACCACCCAAACAATGTCGTTTTTGGAGCACAAAAGCCAAGCGTTTTCTTTATCAATCAGCGATAATTTTTCATCTTTAAAAAATTTGCTCACTTTCTTTTTTCCATTCAATCCAATTGGAAAAAAGAAATCTCCTTTTTGCCGTTTTCTAAATATCAAAGGGAATTCAAGGTTGTCGAAATCTATGGAAATGGTATTTTTATCGTCAAAAATCAATTCCTCCAACACTTTATTCTGATGATTTTTTGTGTCGAAAGGAATCGTAATCGTTTCAAATTTAAGCGCAATTGGCACATTGATTTCAGTTGTGTTTTCAAAAATCTCAAAGTGTTCAATTTCTTTCTGTTGAAGAATTTCCGACAAAATAAGCACTTCCCGGTCTTTTAATAAACGGTGTGTTTTACTTAAAACCTGTTTGCCGCTTTGGCATTCCAACAAATCGGCAACATCATTCCACTCGGTAAAACCGTATTCTTTTAAAATTTCAAACAAATAGATTTTAGGATTGCTCAGGTTTTTTAATTCATCAATGCTAAAATGCAATTCATTTTTGTGAATTTTAGTCATTTTTTCTTTCACATTCTGAACACGATCTTTTACAATTTGCTGACTTCCTTTTAAATTTTCCAACGTGTTGTAAAAAGTTTCCAGCAAATTCGGATTCAATTCTTTCAACACCGGAATAATTTTATGGCGAATTTTATTTCTCACATATCTTATGGAAGAATTGGTGCGGTCTTCCCGCCAAAGTATCTTTTTTTTGGCGGCGTAAACTAAAATTTCATTCCGTGAGAAAATCATAAACGGACGCACAATATTTCCTTGTATTTCGGGAATTCCTGTTAATCCGTCCAAACCCGTTCCGCGTGTTAAATTGATGAAAAAGGTCTCTAAAACATCATCTTTTTGATGACCGGTTATGATGTAATCGATATTGTTTTCTTTGGCAATTTTTTGAAACCAGCCATAACGTAAATCACGCGCCGCCATTTGGGTTGAAATTCCTTTTTCTTCGGCGTAGGCTTCAGTTTCAAATTTGATTGTATGGGTTTGAACTGCTAACTTTTCGCCCAATTCTTTCACAAATTCTTCATCTTCATTGCTTTCTTTTCCCCGCAATGAAAAGTTGCAATGCG
>Ga0209643_1001651_pt1 | contig 19224 bp, 19 predicted proteins | sample AutmiccBRH37_all_FD_187383 | JGI IMG/M metagenome (GOLD analysis project Ga0209643, IMG submission 187383) | Deep subsurface microbial communities from Mt. Terri, Switzerland - Autotrophic microbial communities BRH/37_all (SPAdes) (version 2) | ecosystem: Environmental > Aquatic > Deep... | reverse complement strand
AAAGCCACTAATTATACTTGAATGGAATCGTTGAAAATCAATAAAATAAATAAAACTGTGAATGGAACTATCCAAATTACAGGATCAAAAAGCGAAACAAACCGATTGTTGATTTTACAGCAGTTTTATCCGAATTTAACGATTGAAAATACGTCAAATTCAGATGATTCTGTTTTGATGCAAAAAGCGCTAAAAAGCAACTCCTCTGAAATAAACATTGGGCATGCAGGCACGGCAATGCGTTTTTTAACAGCTTATTTTTCAGTAAAAGAAGGCAGTGAAATTGTGTTGACCGGTTCGCACAGAATGAAAGATCGGCCCATAAAAATTTTGGTTGAAGCCTTAACATCCTTAGGCGCGAATATCCAATATTTAGAAAAAGAAGGTTTTCCGCCGTTAAAAATTTCAGGAAAAAAGTTGACAAAAGATTATGTTGAAATTGAGGGAAATGTGAGCAGCCAGTATATTTCTGCAATGTTATTAATTGCGCCTACTTTACAAAATGGATTGAAATTAAAATTTAAAGGTGAGGTAACTTCTGTTCCATACATAAAAATGACGCTGCAATTGTTGGCCGAATTGGGCATCGACTCTATTTGGGAAGCTAATTTAATTACTGTAAAACCGAAGCCAGCCATTGAAAAAAAAACAGTTACTGTTGAATCGGATTGGAGCTCGGCTTCTTATTTTTACAGTTTGTGCGCGCTCAGTCCGAATTCAGAAATAACCTTGTCATCTTACAAAAAAAACAGCTTGCAGGGCGATTCTGCATTGGCTATAATTTATGAAAATTTAGGAGTTTCCACCAAATTTAACGAAAATATTATTGTTTTAAAAAATCAGCAATCCTTAAATATTAAGCCCTTAACTTTAAACTTAATTAATGCGCCGGATATTGCGCAAACAATCGCTGTAACTTGTTTCGGTTTGGGGATTGAATGTTATTTAACGGGACTTCATACCTTGAAAATAAAGGAAACGAACAGGTTGGTAGCACTTAAAACGGAACTTGAAAAATTAGGAGGTGAGGTTATTATTACTGACGAAACGTTGCGTTTAAAGTCTGCAGCCAACATAAATGAAAACATCCGTATTGCGACTTATGATGACCATCGAATGGCGATGGCTTTTGCACCTTTGGCCGTAAAAGTTGCCATTGAAATTGAAGATGCTGGCGTAGTTTCAAAATCTTATCCGACTTTTTGGGAAGATTTCGCCCAAATTAGCCGTTAAAAGGCTGCAAAACAAACTTTTATTCCAAAACACTTGACAACGCCTATGCGGATGTTGTATCTTTGCCCTCTTTCTAATAAAATTAAGGAAGAAACAGTAGGGTTAAAGCTAATTTTCCGAGAGAGAATTCATAGCTTTTTTTCATTTGATCACTAAAAAATAATTAAAATAACTACATGAAATTATCAAAATTTAAGTTCGAATTACCAGAAGATTTATTGGCAGAATATCCGGCAGAAAATAGGGATGAATCGAGGTTAATGGTTTTGGACCGGAAAAAGAAAACCATTGAACACCATAATTTTAAAGAAATAATTAATTATTTTGATGAAGGGGATTTAATGATTTTGAACAATACCAAAGTTTTTCCTGCAAGAATGTATGGTGAAAAGGAAAAAACAGGCGCAAGGATTGAAGTTTTTTTATTGAGAGAATTAAACGCAGAAAGCAGGTTGTGGGATGTATTGGTTGATCCGGCTCGTAAAATAAGAATCGGAAACAAATTATTTTTTGGTGATGATGAAAGTTTGGTTGCTGAAGTCATTGACAATACAACGTCTCGCGGACGAACATTGCGTTTTTTATATGATGGTTCTTACGAAGAATTCAGAAAAAAGTTGGAAGAATTGGGAGAAACACCTTTGCCTAAATATATTAAAAGAGCTGTTGAAAAAGATGATGAAGAACGTTACCAAACAATTTATGCAAAACATGAAGGTGCCATTGCTGCCCCAACCGCAGGATTGCACTTTTCCAAACATTTAATGAAACGTCTGGAAATTAAAGGAATTGACTTTGCGGAAATTACCTTGCACGTTGGCTTGGGAACTTTTAATCCTGTTGAAGTTGAAGATTTATCCAAACATAAAATGGATTCTGAGCGTTTGATTATTACCCAGGAAGCTGTTGATATTGTGAACAGATCCATCGATCAAAAAAGAAGAATTTGTGCTGTTGGCACCACGGTAATGCGCGGTATTGAGAGTGCAGTTTCATCAAACAATCATTTAAATTCGTTTAATGGGTGGACCAATAAATTTATTTTTCCTCCTTACGATTTTAGCATTGCCAATTGTATGGTTACAAATTTTCATACACCAAAATCTACCTTAATGATGATGGCTGCCGCTTTTGCGGGTTACGATTTCTTAATGGAAGCCTATGAAGAAGCCGTTAAAGAGAAATATAAATTTTATTCGTACGGCGATGCGATGTTAATTATATAGAATTCATCTTGACTTTTTTGATTGAAGCGAAAAATAGGGATTTTTGTCCCAGATGCAGCCTTTTTAGCGCTACATAGCCTTAGCTAAGGAGTAAGAAAAAGGCGAAATATGGGGTAAAAAGACCATTTTACAGCCAATTAGAAAAAGTCAAGATCAGTTCATAATAAAATACTATTTTTTAATAATTAAATTCCCGCCCTTTGCGGGAATCTTTTTATAAACCCTGTTTAAAATGATTAAAAAAAAGGACATCCGTGCATTAACAAAAACCCAATTGCGCGAATTTTTTGTGGAAAAAGGAGACAAGGAATTTAGAGGAAATCAGGTTTATGAGTGGTTGTGGGTTAAAAGTGCGCATTCTTTTGAAGATATGACCAATATTTCAAAGGAAACGCGTCAAATGCTGGAGGATAATTTTGTGATCAACCATATTGAAGTTGACCAAATGCAGCGCAGTGCTGACGGAACCGTAAAAAATGCGGTGCGGTTGCACGACGGGTTGATTGTGGAATCGGTATTAATTCCGACGGAATCAAGAACAACGGCTTGCGTGTCCAGTCAGGTTGGGTGCAGTTTAGATTGCAGTTTTTGCGCTACGGCACAATTAAAAAAGATGCGAAACCTAAATCCTGATGAAATTTACGATCAGGTGGCCGCTATAAATAAAGAGAGTTTATTGTATTATAACCACAAATTGTCGAATATTGTTTTTATGGGTATGGGCGAACCATTGATGAATTATAACAATGTTTTAAAGGCGATTGAGAAAATAACTTCGGCAGAAGGTTTGGGAATTTCACCAAAACGAATTACAGTTTCCACTTCCGGAATTCCAAAAATGATCAAAAAATTGGCGGATGATGGAGTGAAATTTAATTTGGCGGTTTCCTTGCATTCGGCAATTGATGAGGTTCGAAATCAAATCATGCCATTTACAAAAGATTTTCCTTTGCAGGATTTAAAAGAAGCGCTGGAATATTGGTATGATAAAACTAACAACAGGGTTTCTTATGAATATGTTGTTTGGGACGGAATTAACGATACCAAGGAAGCAATAATGGCTTTCGTGAAGTTTTGTAAATATGTGCCATGTAAGGTAAATTTAATTGAATACAACCCAATAGGTGATCCTAATTTTCAACAAGCAAAACCACAGGTTATTTCCGATTATATCAGTATTTTGGAAATGAACGACATTATTGTGAATGTGCGAAGAAGCAGGGGAAAAGATATAGATGCTGCCTGCGGGCAGTTGGCAAATAAAAAAAGCTTATGATTTATTAATGGCAAGTGGATTTATTGCTTTTTTATTAGGAATTTTTCTCTGGTCATCTGAAGAATCGATTCAACAAAAAAAATAATAAATTATTCGACAAAATTCATCCTTATTGTCAAAGTCGTGGTAAAAAATTTACCTCAATTAGGAAATACGGTACTGATAAAAATTCAAACAATAATTATAGTTTTTGTGGAGATTGTTATAAAACAGGAAAATTCACAATTCCAGAATTAACAAAAGAGGAATTCATAGAAAATACAAATAATTCAATAAAAAACAGAAATTGGTTAATCAAGAAAATTTTAAAAAGTAAGATTTAAAAACTTGGAAAGGTGGGACAAGAATGTATATTAAAAAAACATTTGCCAACACCTTACAAAATTTATGCTCAAATCGGAACTAGTACAAACCGACAAACATTCAAAAAAAATATGGCGAAGGCGGAAAAATCTCCGATTTTTACGTCGCACAAATAACATACAAACGCGTTGTACATAATTTAAACCTAAAGGAAGAGCAAAATTGAATCGAGATTAAAAGAATTAGGCATTAACCTACCCGATTTGCCTGAACCAATTGCTAATAATATTCCTGCCAAACGAACGGGTAGCATAATTTACACGGATGGATAACTCTCAATGTATGATGGTACAAGCTACAAAGGCAGACTTGGTCAAGACATTACACTAGATGAAAGTAAGATTGTGACTAAATTATGTTTTGTCAATGGTTTGACAGTAATTAGAAGTATTTGTCCATTGGACAAAATAAAAAATATTATCACCGTCCACGGACTCGTTAATACCACGCAAGAAAACACAGACCAAGCTGATGCAATGAATGGAGCTTCTGACTTTGTAGCAGAAGTCTTTGGGGAAATTGGAAAGCACATTTGGACAGAAGTAGGAGTTAGTATTCCTTATAATTTTGCTGCTTCTGTTTATATGATAGTTTAAATTTAGAGATTGTAAACTTAAGTAGTATATAAAAAATCGCGAGGTTTAGCTAAACCAATGTTAATTACCATTTGCTGATTTCTGATTTTCCTTCGAAAAATCCTCGCAAATAAGCACATAACTTTCCATAAACCAAACGTTGTTTGTAATTTGAAATTTTGATATTATACCAATTATTGGTATATTTGAATAAAACAGTCTAAAAATGAACAAAAATACATCAATATCATTAGGAAGTTATTTTGACCAATTCGTTCAAAGTAGAATAAGAGAAGGTCGATTTAAAAATGTTAGCGAAGTTATTCGAGCAGGGTTAAGACTTTTAGAGGAGGAAGAAAGTAAAGTAATTGCATTGAGAAACGAAATTCAGAAAGGAACTGATAGTGGAATTACACAAGATTTTGACCCCCCAAAGCATTTTGAATCTCTAAAAGGGAAAAAACATTCAAATGACTGAATTTAAGATATTTATAAAAACAAAAGATGGAATACCTAACAGATAATTATTTAGATAACCATTATATTCATAGAAGTAATTGGCTGAGAGCAGCTGTTCTAGGTGCCAATGACGGAATTCTTTCAACAGCAAGTCTTGCAATTGGTGTTGCAGCGGCGAGTGATAGTAGGGAATTAATTGTTTTTACAACTTTAGCTGGATTAGTTGCCGGTGCTTTATCTATGGCAGCAGGAGAATATGTCTCTGTAAGTTCTCAAACAGATATTGAAAAAGCAGATATTGAAAGGGAAAAGCAGGAGTTAATAGAAATGCCTGAATTAGAACTTCAACGATTAGCCGAGATTTATGAAAAAAGAGGTTTAAAAAAAGAAACTGCACTAACGGTTGCAAAAGAATTGACTGAACACGATGCGCTTGGAGCGCACATTAGAGATGAATTAGGACTTAATGAAATAAGTCAAGCCCGGCCTATTCAAGCAGCTTTCGCGTCTGGAGCAGCTTTCACAGTTGGTGGAATTCTACCGCTTTTAGTAGCTCTCTTTTTACCTTTAAAAAGTATGGAGTATACACTCTATGGATTTGCGCTTTTTTTCCTTATAATTTTGGGTTCAATGGCCGCTAAAACAGGTGGTTCTAGTATGGGAAATGCAATTATTAGAATTACATTTTGGGGAACTATTGCAATGGGATTAACTGCTTTAGTTGGGTATTTATTTGGAGTAAATGTGTAGAGATAAAACATTATTGTCCGGTTAAATTTTTTAAAACAAACAGGTCGCCCCAACGGGGCATTAATATATTGATTTTTCACAAGATGCTACAAAAATTTCGGTCTTACGGAGCTTTTTTTAGTCCCATCAGAATGACCTGTTTGTAGAAAATGGATTTTCCCAGAAAACAGGCCCCTTTTGAGGCGAACTGTTTATTAAGTCCAGTTTATATTGAGATTAATCATTTATTATGAATTTTTATGGACAACTCCGGAGATAAATATATAATCGAGAATTTATAATAATTGATATAATATTTAATATTTTAGTAGGTTTAGAAAAACAAAAATTGATGATTAAAATTTTCAGAAATATATTGTTTAATAGCGCTTTAGCTGTGATTTTACTTCACACCATTATTCCACATCCACATTCCAAGGATATGGTAGAAAAAGAGCATATTAAACTTCATAATAATTCTAATTCAATTTATGGCATTCTAAGATTAGTATTCCACGAAAATAATGATGAAATTTTAGATTCTTTAGTTTTTGCTCAATATAACATTGATAAGAAAACAAAAATTGACTATCAATATTCAGCAATTAATACTGCATATTTTAGTACATCAAAAATTGTAAACAAAAAATTTTATAAAAATTTAAAATCAAATATTAATAAATTATTTATTGTTAATCTGAACGGCGTAAGAGGTCCTCCTTCTTTTACAACTAATGAATTCAGCATATAAAAAATTAACAATAAAAATTTAAAATTATGGATGCAACACATCTTCATTTAATATTAACACACTTCCCAATTGTGGGAACAATTATCGGAATTGGAATTTTGGCATATGGGCAAATTTTTAAAAACCTAGAAATTCAAATAGTAGCATTAGCAACTTTCGTATTAATGGCACTATTGACAATTCCAGTTTTCCTTACGGGAGAAGACTCTGGAGAAACTGTCGAAAATATCACAGGAATTTCAGAACAATTAATTGAAAACCACGAAGAACTTGCTGAAAAAGCAATTTGGGTAATGGGATTATTGGCGATTTTATCATTAATTAGTTTATTTACAATTTTAAAAAAATTATCATTTTCAAAAGCAATAACTTTAATTACTTTAATTGTTTCAATAGTTACATTCGGACTATTTGCTCAAGTAGGTAATTTAGGAGGTAAAATTAGACACTCTGAAATTAGAACCGACAGTAATATCAATCAAGGAGATAATGAAAATCTTCAAAATATCGAAAGACAGGGCAATGATGATGATTAATTAAAACTGCTACCAACATTGGGTATAAAATTGATTAATTCAGTAAAATTGTTGTTTCTAAAACATAAAAAACTTAAATTTAAACATAGGAAAGTTGTGGTTTCAAACCCACAACTTTCCATACCTTAACCGTTACGATTAATTTGAAAATTCAATAGCAAATCATTATGAAAAATCAAATAATTTCCGCAACTCAGTATTTGTTGGTGTTTCTGATTTTTATTTTCCTATTCATTATTCCAACAACTTTAATACCTGTATCGCCATCACTTCTGGAAAAAATTAATCCAGAGGAAATGAAACAGTTTTTCCCCCTTTTACTTATTTTGGCGCTATATACCACAAGCGCATATTGGTTACTGATCAAAAACGTTAATGAGAAAAAAATGCTGCTATTTATAAAATTAGCAATGGCAAATTTTTTGTTATACCCGCTTATGGGATTTATTGAATCTTTTTTTTGGCTGGATTCCCTAAAGGTTGTAGACAGGGACGAAATAGTGAGGGTATTTTTCCGCTTTCTCATCACTTTTACGCTCTTTTCCGCGTATCTGTCAATAATTTCAAAAAAGAATACAATTGCAGAAATAAAAGACGAAGCATCAATTAATTATAAAGTAATTAGTCAAAAGATTCTTTTGATAGCGGTTATATATCTCATCATTTATAATCTTTTTGGATATTTTGTTGCTTGGCAATTTGAAGCTACAAGAATCTATTATACCGGTCATTCCGAGCTAAAAGGTTTTTTCGCAATGCTAATTCAAAACTTTAGTGATTTAAAATTCGTCATTGTACATTTTTTCAGAGGAATATTATTTGGCTTAGCTGGCTACATATTTTATACCTTGCTTGACTGTTCAAAGTCTAAAAAGCTATTCATACTAGCCCTGATTTTTGGCGGATTTGGATTTCAAATTATTTTGCCCAACCCAGTTTTTCCTGAAATGGTCAGAATATCTCATTTCATCGAAACAACTTCATCAATGATTATTTTTGGTTTAATTGTTGGATTTATTTTTTCCTATCAAAAAGACAAAATATTGACAAACTGATAACAACTTTTGCTAATATATGGTATTGTGATTCCGGGTTTCAAAGGTTTTGGAAGGTTCGCTGCTCGTAAAAATGGATGGTAATAGCTGTCAGGAAAGTAGCTTCGAACTCCCGCACGACACCATACCATCAAAAGTTGCCAGTAATAAGAAAATCAATTTCCAAAACTAAGATTCAACTAACAAAAAGAATAAAGCACATAAAAAAATCGCTTAATTGAACTAAATAAAATGATTCGAACACTTAATTATATTACATTTAAACATCGGAAAATTTCGGTTTCAAATCCGTAACTTTTTGTGTCATAAACCGAAACCAAGTTAAAGAATAACGATTTTAAAAAAAATAGTGCCAGCAACAAACATACAGACAACTGCTTGCACAAAATTGATATGGAATTAAATATTTTGAAAGAAGTAAGCATAAAGGAAATCCCTAGCGGATCGGGTATAACCCAACTCAATGGAAATTATTATGCAATTGGTGATGATTCCCCATTTTTATTTACGCTTAATGACGATTTTAAAATCATTAATCAAATTCAACTCATAGAAACTGCCAATACAAACAAGAGAATATCCAAACCTGAAAAACCGGATTTTGAAACACTCGAATTGATTAACGACGATGAAATAATAATTTTCGGATCTGGGTCAAAATCGCCCGAAAGAGATCTGTTTTTACGTGTCTTGCTAAAAGATTCTATGGTGGTTGAAAGATATCATTTGACTGAATTTTATAAAAATCTTAAAAGATTGCCTTTGATGCAAGATTCAGAGTTAAATATTGAGGCCACTGCTTTTCATAAAAATCAAATCTTCCTTTTCAATCGGAAGAAAAATCTGATTTTTCAATTTGATTACAACAAATTATTGCAATATTTAAAAGGTGAAATAGAGTTTCCAATCCCCCAAGTCTATTCTTTTAACTTACCCAAAATCAATAATATTGAATCTGGTTTTTCAGGTGCCACTATCTTAAAAAGTACATCAAAAATCATTTTTACTGCTTCTGTTGAAAATACAAATAATGCATATGACGATGGTGAAATTTTGGGCAGCTTTATAGGTATGATAGACCTGTCAAATAATACAATATCCAATTCTTTTGACTTTTGCGAAATTCCTCAAGGTAAAAGTAAACTTAAGATAGAATCTGTTGCGATTGAAAAGGAGAATTCAACTGGAAATACTAGCCTTATTCTTATAGCAGATGATGACCAAGGCAGTTCAATATTTGTAAAATGTAGCTTAATATGGTAAAACCAGCTACAACACTGAAATTAAAAGAACAGCGTCTAAGACAGATTAAAAACCACAAAATGCCAATACCTTACAAAATTTATGCTCAAATTGAAACTAATACAAAACAATAAATCATCCAATATAAATATGGTGAAGGCATAGAAACCGCCAATTTTAACGTCGCAAAAATCAAAGAATCATAAAATTATTTATATTATTTCCTGGCACAATTCAATTAATACCCCATTGGTCGATTTTGGGTGCAAAAAAACCACCAATTTATTGTCGGCACCTTTTTTGGGAATTTCGTTTAAAATGACAAATCCTTCATTTTTTAAACGAGCCACTTCGCTTAAAATATCATCAACAGCAAAAGCAATATGATGAACGCCTTCGCCTTTTTTTTCAATAAATTTTGAAATAGGGCTGTTTTCGCTTTTGCCTTCCAGCAATTCAACCTTGTTTGAGCCCAATTGAAAAAAGGAAGTTTTTACGCCTTCGCTTTCCACTTCTTCCGTTTTATAATGCGATTTCCCAAAAAGTGCTGCAAATAGTTCATTTGATTTTTCCAAATCTTTTACGGCAATGCCGATGTGTTCGATTTTATTCATGGGTTTTATTCATTTTGAAAGTTAAAGGTAACTTAAATTCATAAATCGACAAATCAAAAATCGTAATTCTAAAATCCGTCACCCTGAGCGGAGTCGAAGGGCGTAAATCCAATCAATTAATTTTGCATTTAACCGCAAAAAACGCAAAGATAATATGCAAAGTTCGCAAATCATTTTTCTTTATTCATTTTTTAGGAGATTTGCGTTAGGGATAGAGCCCTTAGGCTGCGCTGAGGATAAACTAATTGTTTGAGCTTTTTTTGTTGCTTTTTGAAACAAAAAAAAAGCGAGTAGTGATAGCCCGGCCCGCCAGCTGGCGGGAACGCCCTCCGAAAAGGCGGGAACGCCTAAAACAACTATAAATAAACTCCGATAATTATATGAATTAAGCCAATGTTTACCAAACAATCAAAGACAAAAACGAAATTTATGTGTATTTAAATACTATTTTTGCAGTATGGAAACAAACAGACAAAAAAAAATTGCAGGTGTTTTACAAAAAGATCTTGCCGATGTTTTGCAACACGCTGCACAGGATGGAATGAAAGGGATTATTATATCTGTTACGAAAGTGCTTGTGACTTCTGATTTATCGAACGCTAAAGTGTACATCAGCGTTTTTCCCCAAGGAAAAAGAGACCTCATTCTTAAAGGTTTGCACGAAAATACGGCCACCATTCGCTACGAAATGGCAAAACGAACCAAGGAACAGTTAAGAAGAATGCCCGAACTCTTTTTTTATATGGATGACAGTTTGGATTATATTGAAGATATTGACAATGCCTTAAAAGGCATACAGGAAAATCCGATTACAAATCCTGACATTCTAAACGAACGCAAAAAGCGATAATTTGAATTTTTCCCTTTACATAGCCAAACGATATTTATTTTCTAAGAGTAGCAACAATACCATCAATATCATCACGTTTATTGCCGCTGTTGGCGTAATTATTGGCACTTTGGCTTTGTTTATTGTGCTTTCGGGATTTTCGGGCTTGCGGACTTTCAGCATTGGTTTTTTGAACACATCTGATCCGGATATTAAAATTACCGCCGTAAAAGGGAAATCGTTCGACTTCAACACCAAGATTGAAACACTCATCAACAAACAAAATGGCATCGCTTCTTACTCAAAAGTGATAGAAGAACGCGCTTTTTTCGATTTCAATGAAAAAACCCATATTGCTTTTATTAAAGGTGTTGATTTAAATTACGCAAAAGTGAACCGCATGGACACCACCGTTTATTCCGGCACTTGGCTCAATAAAGAATTTCCTTCCGGGGCAGTAGTTGGCAACGGAATTTCAAACTTATTGTCGATTGGCGTTTATGAGTTTTTGGAACCGTTAAAAATTTATGTCCCAAAACCTGGAAGCGGCTATATTACCGATCCTGCAAACGCTTTTACAAAAATTAACACCACGCCCATTGGCGTTTTTGCCCTGACCGATGAAATTGATAAAAAATTCGTGTTTATTTCTTTGGAATTGGCCCAGGAACTGTTGAATTACCATCCGACCCAAATTTCGGCCATTGAATTAAAAGTTAAAAACAGCAATGAAAGGGCGGAAATTATTGATCAATTAAAAATTGGTTTAGGTCCTGAATTTAAGGTGGAAACCCGAGAACAGTTAAATGCCGTGTTTTATAAAATGCTAAATACGGAGAATTTGGCTTCCTATTTAATATTTACATTGATATTGATTATTGCTTTGTTCAATGTGATCGGTGCCATTATTATGATGATCTTAGACAAAAGGGACAACCTTAAAACATTGTATAGTTTGGGAGCAACCATCAAAGAAATTAAACGCATTTTTATTTTTCAGGGATTTTTACTGACGCTTTTCGGACTTACAGTTGGTTTATCGGCCGGAATTGTATTGGTGTTACTTCAGAAAAAATACAGCTTATTTATGATCACCCAAAATTTGGCCTATCCGGTTGAATTTACCTTTTTCAACGTTTTAACGGTGCTAGTGACCATTCTTGTTTTGGGTTTAATAGCCTCAAAAATTGCCAGCAGCAGAATTTCTAAAAAAATAGTTGAGTAAAATTGTTTTACTGTTGAATTGTTGAACTGCTGTTTAGTTTTAACTTCGGCCTTCGGTCTTCTGACTTTTAAACCAAATCAGGCAAATTTTTGAAGCACTTCCTCAAAAACATCGTAAACATCTTGTGCGGAATCAGACTTTACCATTTTTAAACGGTATTCTTTAAAATCGGGGATGCCTTTAAAATAGTTGGTATAATGACGGCGGGTTTCCATTACACCCACAATTTCAACACCTTTCCAGTCAATTTCCATTTGTAAATGTCGGCGTGCCATTTCAACACGATCGGCAACAGTAATTTCAGGCAAATGTTCGCCTGTTTCAAAAAAGTGTTTTACTTGTTTAAAAAACCAAGGATTTCCAATGCTTGCGCGACCAATCATAGCGCCGTCCAAACCAAATTTATCGCGCATTTCCATAGCGCGTTCGGGTGAATTTACATCGCCGTTTCCAAAAATGGGAATGTGCATTCTGGGATTGTTTTTCACCGCGGCAATATGGCTCCAGTCGGCTTCGCCTTTATACATTTGGGCGCGGGTGCGACCGTGGATTGAGATTGCTTTACAGCCAACATCCTGCAAACGCTCGGCCACTTCAACAATTTTTATGGAATTTTCGTCCCAGCCCAAACGGGTTTTTACGGTGATGGGTAAATTGGTGTGTTTTGCCATCGCTTCAGTTAAACGCACCATCAAATCGATATCTTTTAAAATGCCGGCTCCGGCACCTTTACAAACCACTTTTTTTACAGGACAGCCAAAATTGATGTCAATGATATCGGGATTCGATTGTTCAACAATCTCCACCGTTCTTAGCATAGATTCTAAATTTGCACCAAAAATTTGAATGCCAACCGGACGTTCTTTTTCATAAATATCCAGTTTTTTTCTGCTTTTTGCGGCATCGCGAATCAGTCCTTCCGAAGAAATAAACTCGGTATACACCACATCTGCGCCCTGTTCTTTGCACAAAGCCCTGAATGGTGGGTCGCTCACATCTTCCATCGGCGCCAACAACAGTGGAAAATCGCATAATTCTATGTCTCCTATTTTTATCAAATCAAAAATTTAAGTGTGCAAAAATACACAATTTTCCAGAAATTTAAATTTATTGTTTTTCAACTTGTTTCGGTAATTGAATTCATTGGCTGATTCAAAACATTGTTGACCTGTTAAATTTTACAAATAAACAGGTCGCTTCCTGAAAAAATCGGGACTGACTATTCTGGGCTTTAAACCTGATTCTTCAAAATATTCTGCAAACATTCCGCTCCTACTGAGCTGTTTTTATTCCCATCAGGATGTCCTGTTTATTATGTCCCATTAACACTGAGATTCATTATTTATTATGAATTTTTATCGTCAATAATGATATTTTTTTTGATAAGCCAATGCTTGTATTTGAATTTAGGGGGTAGCCAAAAATTTAACGCCAGCAAAAATCACACAAAATATAATTGTGGCTGGTGTTCCATAATTTTGTATTTTTAATGATATTCAATTTTATAACGGATGGAATTGACTTTTCCTGTGTTGGCTGGTATAATTGCCGCAATATTACACGTAATCTCAGGACCCGATCATTTGGCGGCGGTAACGCCATTTGCCATTGAAAGCAAAAAGAAAGCTTGGAAAGTCGGACTTTTTTGGGGCATCGGGCATTTGTTGGGAATGCTTTCCATTGGTATTTTATTTTTGATGTTCAAAGATTTGATTCCAATTGAAAAAATTTCGATGCACAGCGAAAAATTAGTCGGCATTGTTTTAATTGGCTTGGCCTTGTGGATTTTCTATAAAATTTTTAAGGATGAAAAACAACATAGCCATACACATATTCACGCAGAAGGAATTCCAATAATTCATACGCATTCACACATTCACCAGGAGGCGGAACCAACAATTACCAGGTATTCCCAAAATCGCTATACAGTAAGTGAAGTCATTAGCAAATATCCTCACATTCATCAAACTGAAAAATCGCACACCCATAGTAATTTAAATTTAAAACAGGGAATTATTGCTTCTTTATCGGTTGGTTTTGTGCACGGTTTGGCGGGTGTTGCGCATTTTTTGCTGTTTCTTCCTGTTATCGGATTTACCTCAAAACTTGATTCTGTAAAATACATTGTCGGTTTTGGAACAGGAACGGTATTGGCGATGGTTTCTTTTGCTTTTTTGATTGGAAATGTGGCTTCTATTTCAAAAAAGGAACACAACAATACTTTTTTTAAAGTCATTCGCCTTGCCAGCGGCTTGTTTGCTTTTGTGATCGGAATTTATTGGGTTGTGGTGAATTAAAATTCGAGATTTCTTTAACCGCAAATTCCACAAAAATTTTTGCAAATTTCGCAAAGCGTTAAGATATTAATTTTTCCTTGCGTTTCTTGCGATTTTTTATTTGCGTTACTTGCGGTTAGGTTTTCAAAATTTCATTTTGTAAAATTCTGAGAATATGTTTGTAGAATTAATGGCAGTGATGTTTTTAAAAAATACCCTTTATTTTAACCGCAAATTCCGCTAAGATTTCTGCGAAGTACGCAAATGGTCTAGAAATTCTTTGTGAAACTTCTTTTTTCTCCGTGAATCTCTGTGAAATAATAGGGACACAGAGTTACACAAAGAAAATACACAAAGATGCACAAAGCTTCAAAGTTGAAAGAAAATTCAAAATTCAAAATTCAACATTTTTTAACATCGTAATTCGTAAATCAAAAATCGTAAATTAAAGGTTTAGCAAATTCTTGGCAATTGTTCACCAACTAGCGGACTCACAATCCGTTTCCCGCCAATTAAACTTTCCATCACCACTTTATTGGGATGTTCATTGGTAAATTCACCAATAAGAGCTGCGTTTGTTCCCCTTTTATGATTTCTCATCAATGCCAAAACATCGGTTTCAATACTTGGATCCACAACTACCAAAAATACGCCTTCATTGGCCACATACATTGGATCCAATCCCAACATTTCACAGGCTGCCGCAACTTGTTTTTCCAGTGGAATGGCACTTTCTTTCACAAAAACGCCTTTTGAAATGTCGTTGGCAATTTCGTGCAAAACCGTTCCCAATCCGCCACGGGTTGGATCTCTGAACAATTTTATTTTTTCGCCGAATGCATCCAATAAATCTTTTACTAAAAAGTTTAAATTGGTGGTGTCGCTTACCAAATCCGATTCAAATTCCAGTCCTTCACGCTCACTCATAATGGCCATTCCGTGTTGTGCAATGTTGCCGTTCACCAAAATTTTATCGCCTGATTTTATGTTGTGGACAGAAATATTGGCTTTGGGATGAACCTGGCCAAAACCTGTGGTGTTTATAAAAATTTTATCTCCTTTTCCGCGTTCCACCACTTTGGTGTCGCCAGTAATAATGAGCACCCCACTTTCATCAGCCGCTTTTTTTACGGAAGCTACAATTCTCTCAAATTCGGCCATTTTTAATCCTTCTTCAATGATAAAAGCTAAGGACAAATATTTTGGGATGGCGCCGCACATAGCCACATCATTTACGGTTCCGTTCACTGCCAGCTCACCAATATTTCCGCCTTTAAAAAAGATGGGCGTAATCACAAAACTATCGGTTGAAATGGCAATTTTAGAATGAACTTCTACAATGGCACCGTCGTGTTTTTGATCTAAAAAAGGATTGCTTAAGGTGTTGAAAATTACTTTGTCCAGTAAATTTCTGGTCAGTTCGCCACCGCTTCCGTGACCTAAATTAATGGTTTCAAATCCTGTATTTTCCATTTTATTCAGTTAAATGCGTTGAAAAATGATAATAGGCCGCGCAGGCACCTTCCGAAGAAACCATTGGCGCACCTAGCGGATTGGCTGGTTTGCAGGCTCTTCCAAACTGGTCGCATTGATTTGGTTTTTTAATGCCACGCAATATTTCGCCTGCAATGCAATTCGGATTTTCGGGCACTTTTATATGGCTGATGTTAAATTTTGCTTCCGCATCGTATTTTCTGTAAGCTTCCTTAATCACATAACCGCTGTTTGGAATTTCACCAATGCCACGCCATTCTCTGGCGCCCACTTCAAAAATGGTGTTGATTACCTTAATTGCCGCTGTATTTCCGTGCTCTTTTACCACTCGGGCATACTGATTTTCCAGTTTATAAATACCGGCTTCCAATTGTTTTACCGCCATATAAATTCCCTGAACCAAATCTAACGGTTCAAAACCGGTGATCACAATCGGGATATTATATTTTTCTACCAGCGGATAATATTCCTGTATTCCCATAATGGCACATACGTGTCCGGCTCCTAAAAATGCATCAATAGTGCACAATTTATCATCTAAAATAGCTTCCATTGCGGGCGGAACCAGCACGTGTGATGCCAAAATAGTGTAATTGTTCAACCCTTCTTTTTCCGCGTGCAGTACTGATAAAGCATTTGCCGGAGCCGTGGTTTCAAAACCCACCGCAAAAAAAACGACTTCTTTATCCGGATTTTGTTTGGCTATAGAAACTGCTTCCAAAGGAGAATATAGAATGCGCAAATCGCCGCCAACGGCTTTGGCTTCCAGCAGACTTTTTTTGCTTCCCGGTACGCGAATCATATCGCCAAAAGAACAAACAATCACGCCTTTTTCCAACAATTCAATGGCTTTGTCAATTAAATTGAGCGGCGTTACGCAAACCGGACAGCCTGGGCCGTGAATCATTCTGACTTTTTCTGGGAGCAATTCCAAAATGCCGTTTTTAACCAAACTGTGTGTTTGTCCGCCGCAAATTTCCATAATATTCCTTTCCTTCGTGGTGATTTTATGAATCTCATCAAGGTATTTTTTGGTGGCTTCAAAATCCCGGTATTCGCTTAAATGCTTCATTGTTTGATATTTAAATAATACATCATTTGTCCAAAAGAGATATTCTCGTCGTTGGGCGATAATTCTTTATGAAAGTACAATTTTATTTCTTTAGGTGCTAATGCTATTAACAAATCTGCCAAAACGGTATTTTGAAAAACGCCGCCGCTAACCGCAATATGTTTGTAATTTTTGGTTTTTGCCAGTTCAATTATTGCAAATGCCAGCGTGAATAAAAAGTTTAAAATGATGGTTTTTTTAGCGGTTTCGTTTTTGAGGTCAGCATAGATATTTTTTATGATTTCTGTCCCTGAAATGCCTTTTTCGGGGGCCGACAAATAGCTTCGGCAAGATTTCATATCATAATTCCTAATCTTGTTTTCCAATAAAATGGCAGCTTCACCTTCATAAGTGTTATAATCGGTGATATTTAAGAGGGAAGCAACGGCATCAAATAACCTTCCTGCGGAAGAAGTTTTCAAAGAATTTGATTTTTTTAAAGTTAGATAGGTTTTGAGTTCATTTTGGGTAAATTTTTCTTTTAAAACCTCCATCATTTCATCAGAAGCCAAAGAAAGTAACGGCAATCTCGGTTCCTTCGACATTTTATCACCCAACATCCAATCGAAATAATCGATATGATTGATTCTTTCTATTTTATAGGCTTCGTAATCAAAAAACTCACCGCCCCAAATGGCGCCATCTTCACCGTAGCCTGTTCCGTCAAAAATAACGCCTAAAACTTTTTCTGAAAATAATTGATGTTCGCCCAAAATTGCCGAAAAATGGGCTTTATGATGCTGGATTTTAACCAACTTTGACTTATTTTTTAGCGCCAATTCCTTCCCAAAATGCGTACTTTGATAGCCAGGATGTTTGTCCACCAAAACCACTTCGGGCTGTTGTTCAAAAATGCTGATAAAGGAATTTACTGTGGATGTAAATCGGTTATAAACATTAAAATTTTCAAGGTTTCCTAGGTATTGGCTTATATATAAATATTCATTCGGATAAAATGCGATGCTGTTTTTTAAATCGGCGCCCATCGCCATTATTTTTTCTTCGGAATTTATTTGAAAGTCAAAATAATTTGGAGCGTAACCACGTGCTCTTCTGAACAACACTTTTTGGAAGAATTTGGTGCTGAATTTTACCACAGAATCGTCCTGCGGATGAGAAATTTCAAGATTGTGCTGTACAAAATAATCGGCAACGTATTGCAGTTTTTCAAGCGCTTCCTCATTATTTCCGATAATTGGCGAACTGTGAATATTTCCGCTGGTGGCTATGATGGGAAAATTGATTTCGTTGGCCAATAATTGTAAAATTCCAGAATAAGGCAGCATCACACCCAACTGATTTAACCCGGGTGCAACAGCATTTAAGGCAATTTTTCCTTTATAATTTCTCAAAGGAATGATGTTAATTGGTCTTTCTGTGGAAATAAGGGATTTAAGTTGAAACTCGTTTAATTTCAAGTCGTTTTGTAAAAATTCCAATGAGGGAAATAAAACGGCAAAAGGTTTGTTTGGCCTGTTTTTTTTGATGCGCAATTTTTTAATGACTGCTGCATTTTCTGCGTGACAACACAATAAATAGCCACCGGTATTTTTGATGGCAATAATATTTCCTACGGAAAGCAGTTTGGCAATTTTTTTAAAAATATTTTCAGAAGCTGAAGCAATGATATTCCCAATATTATCCAATAAAATAAGTGAAATTCCGCAGGTGTGGCAGGTGTTGGTTTGGGAATGAAAACGGCGATCGAGCGGATTTAAACATTCCTTTTCGCATTCAATGCACATAGGGAAATCATTGATAGTGGTATGATTTCTTTCAAAAGGAAACGTTTGGGTAATTGCCCAGCGCGGACCACAATTTACGCAGGTGGTAAACGGATAATTATAGCGCCGGTTTTCCGGATTCTGAATATCGTTTTTACAGTCGTCGCAAATGGCAAAATCGGGTGTTAAAGGCAAATTTACTTGTCCGCTTTTTACTGATGGAACAATATTGAAATCAGCAAATTTCATATTTTCGATTTCCATAATTTTACTATTTTTTATTTTGGAAACCGGCGGCGGATTTTGCAGCAATTTTTTATAAAATTGTTGCATGGAATTTTTGAGACCTGTAATGAAAATAATGACGCCTTCTTCATTGTTGGAAACAGTTCCCGTTAAAGAAAAGGATTTTGCCAAACCATAAACAAACGGACGAAAACCAACACCTTGCACTTGTCCGGAAATGGTGATTTTGTAGGTTGGCATTTAAAAAAGTTAAAAGTTAA
>Ga0209643_1001650_pt1 | contig 19245 bp, 18 predicted proteins | sample AutmiccBRH37_all_FD_187383 | JGI IMG/M metagenome (GOLD analysis project Ga0209643, IMG submission 187383) | Deep subsurface microbial communities from Mt. Terri, Switzerland - Autotrophic microbial communities BRH/37_all (SPAdes) (version 2) | ecosystem: Environmental > Aquatic > Deep... | reverse complement strand
CTGGAAGCGATGGACGGGATACCACGTCCGAAGCCGGATCGAGGCGAAGATGCGGTGCCTCAAGGCCTTCGGTGAACGCATCGCGGCAAGAGACCCCGACCGCCTGACCGCCGAAATCCAGATCCGTCTCGCACTGATGAACCGCTTCTCGGCCCTCGGAACGGCCGAGATCATTCGTGTGGCCTGATGCCCAAAGGGGAAGGGGCCATCATGCCTCAGGCGTCAGTTACGCAACAACGCCATGTCGATGGCCCCATCACGCTGGACGAAGCCAGCCTCGCGCGCATCGCCGTGCTGGACTCCATCGGCATCGGGTTCTTCATGGAGTCCGACGTGCGCGAAGACCTTGAGGCGGGCCGTCTGCTGCGCATCCTCGACGATTGGACGCCCGCGCTGTCGCCGCTGTGTCTGTACTACCCCAGCCGGCGCAATCCGCCTGCGGCGTTCAAGGTCTTTGTCGACCTTGCGCGCGAACTTGCCCGTGCGGCGCGGCACCGTTGACCGGGATCAGCGGTGCCGAGATTTCGTCTACAGGGCAGGGTTCAGGCAAGCGTCAGGCGGACAGGCACCCCGTCGCGGGACAGGTGGGAATAGGGACAGGCCGCATGCGCCGCATCGACCAGTTCCTGTGCGATCTGCGGGTCCAGACCAGGAAGGTTGACCGCTAGCGCCACGTCCAGACCGAACCCGGCGCCGTCGGCGCGCGGTCCGATGCCGACCGTAGCGATAACGCTGCTCTCGTCCAATAGCTTGTGCTTGCGGCGACCGGCGACGAAGTGCAGCGCGCTCAGAAGGCAGGCCGCGTAGCCAGACGCGAATAACTGTTCCGGATTGGTGCCGTCGCCACCGGGGCCGCCCAGCTCTTTGGGCGTGGTGAGGGAAAGGGTCATGGCACCATCGTCGATGATCGCGATTCCGGTGCGGCCCCCGGTCGCGGTGGCATGGGTCTGATAGAGGATGTTCATGGCGATCTCTGAAGAATTGCGCGGTGACGTCGAGGGCACTTCGCCGTGGCAAGACGCCTCGGAACGGCTTGGCAGACTGTCGTACTGGCCTCCGGTTCGGAAAGGTGAACCTCTGTCACCGCCTGACTAACCGACCGCGGTTCTTTCGATAATCTGGACGAAGCGGGATGCGGAGTTCCGCATATCGGGATAATCACACTCGCAGGTGGTCTAGTGCCCGATTTCGCGCAGATTTTGTAAGTCGTGTTCCAGAACCCGCATGCGGATCAGGCTTGATGCGGCGTCTGCGATTGTCGTCATCGCCTCGCGTTCGGGCGTGTCGAGTGTCCTCGGCACTACGTCAATCACGCAGATCGACCCCAGAACAAACCCAAGCGGATCGCGAACGGGCGCGCCTGCGTAAAACCGAAAGCCGTGTGGTTCGGACAGCGTCGGGTTGTGCGACATGCTTTCGATCTGCGTCAGGTCTTCCAGGACAGTGAAATCGTTGGCAACCAGCGTCTCGTTGCAAAAGGCCCAGTCCCGTGGGGTGGCCTCGCCGTCAAAACCGATGCGGGATTTGAACCACTGCTCGGTCCGCGTGATCAGGGTGAACATGGCGATCGGGGTCCGTGTGGCATGCGCGGCCAATCGGACAAGACGGTCGAACGCGGCGTCCGGCGCGGACCCGACCAAACCTGATTGCGCGACCGCCTCCAGCCGCGCCGCCTCGTTCCACGGTGTGCGATAGGCGACAGGCTCGGTCGCCGCGCCGTCGCGCGACCGCAAGTAATCGACGATCTGTGCCGCCGTCGCCGGGACATCGGGCAGCAATTTGGCCCGCACGCGGTTCATGCCCAGGGCCACCGGTTCCGCGGCGTTGCGCGCACCCGCACTAATGAGGATCGTCTTGCCAAACCGAATGCCTTTTTCAAGCGATGCGAGCAGCATGCGGCGCGTATCGTCCTCGGAGTTTTCAACGATCACCAGCATTGGCGGAACAGACGCAAGCCACGTCCGGACCGTGTCGATGTCTTCCGAGACATCGACCACCAAACCTAATGCGGGAAGGCCGACCATACGCCACGCATCCCCACGCCCGTCACCGGCAAGAATGATCGCATGTGCCCGGACGACAGCGTCCTCGTGAACGGGGCTTTCCATGAGGTCCATGACCGCCTGACGCGGGATCCGACGATGGCCACCCGGCGTTTTCCATGAAGGCAGCTGGCCGCTTTCCACCCACAGCTGCGCCGTCCGGGTCGATACCCCCAGCAACTTCGCCGCGTTCGCTGTCGTCAGAACATCTTTCACGTCATTGCCCACCCTTGCATGGGCATATAAGAAAAAATGCCAGATTTGCAAGAATACGCAATCCGTAGCACGGGTTCAGCGTGTCAGCGGGTCAGATCGGCCCTTTCAGACGGCAGTATGATCGCTGGTACAGCGCCTGTCCCCCGTATCGCAGCAGCAAATTCCTGATCGATCGAGGCAACCGGCGCATCTTGTCGCGCGCGGCACCCTGACGATGGACCCACTCGATACGCTGAGTCCGTCTGGCCGCATAGCCGGCGAGAGCCGACGCAATGTCTTTCGTCCGTGCCAGCTCTTCTGCCAAAACGAGCGCGTCCTCAAAGGCCATGCCCGCCCCCTGAGCCATGCTGGGCGGAGAGGCATGGGCGGCGTCGCCAACCAAGACCATGCGATTGCGATGAGTAGTGGCCATGCGCAACCGCACGAGTTGGCCGAAATGCACATTGGCATGCGCCGAGTATTTCAGTGCCGCTGACAAAGGCCCGGCCCCGTCCCGAAACAGCGGCTCAAGCGGCGTCGAGGAGGAGTAAGTTCCGACAGTCGACGCATCGACGGACAAGTCAGCATAGATGTAGACCTCTGACGAGGAGACAGGAATGCCAAGCAGGCTCCTGTCGGCCGCCAGCATTACCGTCCAGTCGGTGATCCCGCTGATGTTGGGCACGACAAAGCGCCAACACAGATTGCCGACATAGGCAGGCAATGGCGCGTCAGGGAAGGCAATGCCCCGGACAGTCGAGTTGACCCCATCCGCACCGATCACCAGATCATAGGCCTGAACCGCGCCATCCTCGAATCGGACTTGCCAGCCTTCGCGCTCGGGTTTCAAACCCACGACCTGCCGGTACTGGATTTCTTCGGTGCCCAACCCGCGCTTCAGCAGGTCCCACATCACGGACCGCTTCAGGGATCGGCAGGGCCCGACGTCGCGCCAGAAATCATCTGTGTCGACAACATTCAGAACCTGCCCCCGCTCATCGCAAAACCGTTGACGGGTGATGGGCTGTGAATGGGCAAGCAATCCGTCAAGCAGCCCGAGGTCCCTGATGGCGCGCACCGCGTTGCCCGGCAGGTACAGCCCAGCCCCCGCGGCGCCAGCAAAGTTGCTCCGCTCCACGATGGTGGCATTGAACCCACGCAGCGAGAGTGCGCGGTGCGTGGCCAGCCCAGCGATGCCAGCACCCACGATAAGTATTCGCATTTCAATGTTCGCTTCTTGATCAGATTGTTGGCTTCGCCGTGCAGAGGGGCTGCCCATGCAACCCCGCTGCGAAACGTGCGTGCCGGGCACCCGTCGGTGTCTGTCTTCACCAGGTGACCCAGCACTCCGTCGTCCGGCGGACGAACACATGCCCCGAGAAGACCGGCCGGGTTTCCAGAGTCAGGCCCGGAAGCCGCTCTGCCAGCACGCTCAACCCCTCTTCCAGCTCTGCCCGTCCGAAGGCCTCTGCCACGCATTTGTGCGCGCCGCCGCCGAAGGCCAGGGTCGATGCAGCAAGGTCCGCCCGGAAGATGTTGAAGCTGTCCGCCCGTTTGAAGATGCGCTCGTCCCGCAAGGCGGACATCGATGACAGGATCACCAACTGGCCGGCGGGCAGCGTCCAACCATCGACATCGATGTCTTGGGTCGACACCCGGACGACGCCCGCGATCCCGGGCTCGAAGCGCAGCGATTCAGAAACTGCCGACGGCACCAGAGCTGGGTCATCGCACACGGCCTGCCATTGCGACCGGTTCAGAAGCAGGTTGGCCGTCTGCGCCACCAAGGCGGTGCGCACGGATTCCGTGCCGCCGATGATCAGTTGAACGATCTGGATCAGGATCTCCATGCCCGAAAGCTGCTGATGGCCTTCGGCAAGCGACAGATATTGCGACAGGAAGTCGTCCGCCTGACCGGCCCATTTCCGGGCGATCAGCGTCTTGAGGAAATACTGAACCTTGGCGGCGGCCATTTCGGCGTCCACTATCGCCTCCTTGGCCGCATTCGGGCGGAAGAACTCGTTCATTTGATTGATGTCGCGAATGAACTCGGGAACCTCGCGATCCGGGATGCCGAACATCCCGGCAAGCGCCATGACCGGCAGCTTGGCGGCAAACCCGCTTGCCAGTTCGATCTTGCCGTCGCGAAAGCACCCATCGAGCAACGTCGCTGCCGCCACCCGCACGGCCATGCGGAAATCGTCGATTGCCTGGGTTGCCAGGGCGCGTGACATGGAGTCCCGGCGACGCCCGTGAATGTGGCCATTCGCGGTCAACATCCCGTTCTGGAATACATCGAACAGCGCTCCCGAGGTCACGCCCGCCTGTGCCGGAATTGCGGTTTCGGTGGCCTGCAGTCGGGGGTCCCGCGAAAGTTGGCTGACGTCCTCGTGCCGCAACACGGCATATCCACCGGTTTCGAGACTGGCGAAGGGGTGGGATGCACGGAACTGCCGGAAGGCGCCGTGCGCGTCTCTTTCAAGGTCGGCCGATGAGATGACCGGAACGACGCGATCTTTCGTCAGCATTCAGGGTCCTTTCTATGATTACAGGCCACGCGGTCGGGCTGTGACGGCGCGTTCTGGGGAATTTGAGATCAACGTGGCGGCATCCGTCGCCACGTCGGGATCGGCCCGATTGGCCAGAATTAATTGTCAGACTCGCTCCAGATCCGCGGCGGGTTGTGCGTGTGACAAACCGTGCGCCTGCCGGATCAAGTCTGCCGCCCGCTCGCCGATGACGACACAGGGCGCCATCGTGTTGCCCACCGGGATGCGTGGCATGATGGAAGCGTCCGCGATGCGAAGACCCTCGACGCCATAAACCCGCAACTCGCTGTCAACGACCGACATTCTGTCGCGACCCATCTTGGCCGTGCAGGATTGGTGCCAATAGGTGACCGCAGACTTGCGGATGAAGTCGATCATGCCCGCCCGTTTCCGGGGGCCGGGGGCCGCCTCTTCGCGGACGAGCGGCGCGAACGCCGCACTGTTGCCGACGTCGCGGCACAACTCGACGGCCGCCAAGGCCGCGGCAACATCTTCCGGATCGCTGAGCGAGTTCGGCTCGATCAGGATTGGGTCGCGCGCGTCCGGTCCGGTCAGGCGAAGCTGTCCGCGACTTTTTGGCTGGGCGAGGCCGGCAAACATCGTCCAGCCGTACTCGGGCGTGGCGACCTCCGCTTCCGCCGGCGCAGGCACCGGGAATTCAAGCTGGCACTGCAAGATATCCGGGTGGCTCAGCCGGGAATCGCTTTTCCAGTAGAGCGCCGCCTCGCAGCCGCCACCGCCCACACCCTGCGGCGCGTGGTAGGCCCAGGTGCAGCCAAAGGCGATGTGATCCTGATGATTGCGACCCACACCGGGCAGATCTTGGACGACGGAAATCCCATGCGCACGCAGCTCGTCTTTCGGGCCGATGCCGGATTGCATGAGAATCTTCGGCGTGTGCACCGCACCGAGTGACAGGATGGTCTCGCACCTCGCGCGGAACCTGCGAGGTTCGCCGCCCACCACGGCATCGACCCCGATCACCTTCTTGCCGGCAAACACCAACCTCGTCACCAAGGCGCCGGTCAGCACTGTCAGGTTTGGCTGCATCCTGATCGGCGCGACATAGGATTGGAACACCGACTCGCGCTTACCGCCCTTGATGCGCAGATCCGCGATGGAGGCCCCGCCGGCGCTTTCCATCATTGCGCCGTTCGGGCTGTCGAAAACCGGGATCCCCGCCAGAGCGGCAGCATCGACCAGGGCTTGCGCGATCGGCTGGGGTGCATCCGGCTGCGCCACATGGACCGGGCCGCCGGTTCCTCTGCGCACGAAATCGGGCGCGCCGCGCCAATCCTCGATCCGCCGGTAATAGCCCAGCACGGACTCGTAACCCCAACGCGCGTCGCCCGACTCGGCGGCGAAATGGTTCCAATCCTCCTTGTGGCCCCGCGCCCAGACCATGACATTGATGCTGGACCCGCCGCCCAGCCCCTTGCCCATGCTCAGCGGCAAACGCCGACCGGCGAGCCCCGGTGCGGGCTGGCCAACGAAGCCCCAATCGCGTTCGCTGCCAAGATTGAGCGGCCATTGCGCGGGGTCCGAGACCCTGTCGTCGTCGTCATCGCCGCCTGCCTCCAGCAACAGCACGCGCGCCTGGCCGTCTTCGGCCAACCGTGCTGCAACGACCGATCCGCTGGAGCCGGCACCGCACACGATGAAGTCGAAGTCATGAGGATCATGCCCGGCGGATCCGCTGGTCAGGTGTGTCTTTTGTTCCATGGGTCTTTCTCGCTGTTCCTGCAACGAGGCCGAGGACTAGTCAGGATCACTTTCAAATACAACTCGTATTATCAATTATATCATATTTTTACCCTCACGAACCCGCGACGATCGGGATCTGGTGTTCAGGAAACGCAGAACGCAGTTCGCACAGGGCCCGCGGTGGCGCACCCTTTAAGCTGTTCGTGATGTGGCATCTTCTGGACCCCGCACCGGATTGGCCGCCGGCGTCGAAGGCGCGCGAGGAGCAGGCTGATCGCGTTTTCCGTGATGGAGGTGTGCGATGGGCGGCCCGGAAATAGGGGAAGCACAGCTAACCCGGTTCTGGCGCGTCATCGGGTGCAGAAAAGCCCCAACTGCTCCAGCCGCCCCGGCCGATCAGTGCTCCTGCATATGCGTCACACAGCGAACTGCGCACGGATGGACTGCGCGGCGGGCATCAGTTCCGTTTCGCTGAAACTGCCGCCCACGCCATAGGCGGTCCCGTCGCGGATCCAGGTGACTATGCCGGAATCCTCAAGGCGCCGGAAGGTCATCGGGCTGGTCGCGTCCGGATCGCTGTTTCCTGCGACATACAGGAGCAGGCGGCCGCCCGAGGCATTTTCATACATCATCATCGCGGCGGGCGCGCCGTCTGCGACCATCAATCTTCCCCCAACCAACGCAAAGCCGAGGTCGTTCAGGCTCGGGATCGGAATGGGGCGGCCGAGACGCTTGCCCAGCCAGTCGGAAAGGTGGTCTGCCTCGTCGGCCCCCACCTCGACAGGATGCAGGACCTCTGGCGAAAAGACGGCATACGCACCCTGTGTTTCCTGGGCCACGCGCATGGCCGCATCCGGGCGGAACGCAAGCTGCTGGCCAAGCGCGCCTGCGCCGATGCCGATGCCCAGCCAGAGCGCCGACGCTGCAATGGCGCGCCAGCGCCCTTCGCTGCGCGGTTCCAGCATGTCCGCCATTGCGAACGGCGACGTTTCCATAACAGCAGCGTCGGCATGGCGCAGAAGTGCGGCGTTGATGAAGCGCCAGTCGGCGACGCGCTGGGCATCGGCGGGATGATCCCGCAGATGAGTTTCCACCGCCGCAATCCGGCCTACGGGCAGCAGATCGTCGGCATAGGCGTGCAATTCGTCCTGCGTGACGGGTCCAGTCTGAGATGCGAATGTGCCTGCCATGTTATTTCACCTGTCTCAATTCGGGGCGCGACCCTTCCATCCCGAGGGAGCTTCGCAGCCGCTCTCGGGCACGGTTGAGGCGCGACATCAGCGTTCCAACGGGGATGCCGAGCGTTTCCGCCGCCTCGGCGTAGCTCAGCTCCCTGACCGCAACTAGCACCAGCACCTCCCGCAGATCGCTTGGCAGCCGATCCACCGCCGCCAGCACCGTGGACACTTCGGCCCGGTCTTCCTGATTTGCCATCTGCGAGGGCTCCGCAACATCGTCGATCGACAGCGCAATACGCCGGTGGGCGAAGGTGCGCGTCCGGTCGATGTGTATGTTGTGCATGATCGAGAACAACCAGGGCCGCAGCTTGCGATCGGATTGCCAAAGGTGGAACTTGCGCAGCGCCCTTTCCAGGCAGGCCTGCACAAGATCGTCAGCATCCTGCTCTCCGCGCACCAGAACACGCGCGTAGCGGCGCAGGTGCGGAATTTCGGCGATCAGTCGTTCGCGGCTGCGGAACATGCCGCTTTCCTTTCACGTTTCTGTGGCAGCATACACGTTCTTGCGTCATCACCACGCGCTGCCGCCCATTCTGCAGGAACAGACGCCCCGGCTGGCAGAAATATTCGCACCTGCCCGCGATAAACTGCATGGGGCGACCCCGCGCCCCTGTGCGCTGCCATCACGGCCCTGCCCGCGTCACGGCGCGCGCCCGGTCGCATGGGCGTGAGGAAGGCACTGACTGCCCCCAGCCGTTCAAGTCTGCGTGATCGGGCGTTACATGCCACAATATTTTGCGGGGTGCCTCGTCCATGCTGCGTGCTCGAGGGACGGCACTGCAGTGGCAGTTTGCCGTCGTCGCTCGGGGCCAAGCCCGACAAAAAGGAACAGACCTATGAAATCTAACCATTTTCTGGCCAGTGCGGCCTTGGCGATCAGCGTTATGGCGACTGGTGTTGCCTTCGCAGGCAGCGTCATCTCGACGACCGAAACCGCCAAGGGGGCGGCGCTTGTCGATGCCAAGGGGATGACGCTCTATGTCTTCGACAAGGACGCGCTTGGGGTTTCGAACTGCTACGACAAGTGCGAAATGAACTGGCCCATCCTGAGCGCCGGTGCAAGCGACCGTCCGCAGGGCGAATTCGGCATCATCATCCGGGCCAATGGCGACCGGCAATGGGCCTACAAGGGGCAACCTCTGTACCTCTGGGTCAAGGACGCGAACCCGGGTGACACCACCGGCGACGGCGTGATGGGCGTGTGGCACATCGCCAAACCCTGACCCTTCCGGCCCGCGACGGACAATGTTCCGCCGCGGGCCGTCGTGTAGCAATGCGCTGGCGTTTCCGTGGCTGGGCTCTGCTCAGCCCATCACCGGACGGGACGACGGCGCTGTTGCTCGCCGCCGCCCGGCACCCCGATGCCGTGGCCATGAACCTCGACAGAATGATCGACTTCGTGGAAACGGGCTTCGCCTCGGACAAGGGAGACCAATTCAACGATCCGGAGCTTGCCGACGCGCAACAACTGCTGGAGCTGGGCGCGAAGATAGCACGTTCAGTATACTCGCGGGCTCGGCCGCCCGCGCTACCGGCTCCTCGGCGGACGCTACCCGTCTGATCCTGAACAACCTCCTGGCGACGCTCGAAGGCAGGCCGGACGAGATGGTGACGCTCGCTATCGCAGGCCCCCACGCATGCAAACTGTTGCCCAATTCCGCGACCGGTCAGGAGGGGCTGCTGACCGGGGAACGCGCCATCGCAATCCTCAGCCGAGTACAGCGACGGACCCGCCAGCACGATGGACGCGCAAGAACCGCACCTGCGCACGCGGCTCAGCGTTACCGGGATCACGGATCAGGAGTTCATACTGGCCGAAAGGCTCGCCTTCGGAGCAGAGGAGCGCGAAACAGCACGGCGTCGCGCCAAGGACGGCATCGCCAGAACCGTGCGACTGGCTGTCGCCCAAGGAGCATGAAGACCATGGAGAACGAGGGAACTCGCCCCACCGAACGCCGCACTGGACAGCCTAGATGAAGTATGGGGAACTTGCGTGAACTGAAAGATTCGTACTCAAGATGCCAAGATCAAGCTCGTTAATGGCAGCCCTTCTGGCCGTTCTTCTGTCGGCCTTACCCGCTATGGGGCAGATCGACAGAGTTGTGGCGACGGTAGACCCCGATGTCATGGTGTTGGCCTTGAAAGAAGGACAGGGTCAGCGCTTCACGCGGCTTTCCACAATGGACGGCCTGTCGCAGACCCGGGTCGCCCAGATCGTGCAGGACAGGCAGGGCTATATCTGGTTCGGCACACAGTACGGGCTGAACAGGTATGACGGCTATGAATTCAAGACCTTCGTCCACGACAAACGCGATCCGGACAGTATCGGGGCGGTGTTTGTCACGTCGTTGTTCGTGGACCGCGACAACAAACTGTGGGTCGGCGGCGCCGGTACGCTCGACAGGTTCGATCCGATCACGGTAACGGCCGAGCGTCTGACGTTTACCCCCGAAGGCGGTGTCGGCGAACAGCCAACCGTGGTTCACATCTCGCAAGACAGCGCAGGTGCGATCTGGTTGGCAACCGGGGCGGGACTTTTCCGCCGTGATCCCGTGACAGGGGACACGCGCCAGTATCGCAGCGATCCCAAAGTTCCCGACAGCTTGTCGTCCAACAGCATCCGTTTCTCGGGAGAGGATCGTGCAGGGGATCTATGGATCGGCACGACGGAGGGGCTGGACCGGCTGGATCCGGCAAGCGGAAAGGTGACGCTGCACGTACCCTTTCCCGATTCAGTGCAGGTTTCGTTCTACGAGGATCGGGAGGGCAGGTTTTGGGTTGTCGGGGCGACTGGAACCGGGTTGGCACGACTTGACCGGTCGACGAACAAGATCATCCGGTTCAGCTTCCATGAAACGCCACCCGGGCCAAACGATCTGACCGGCGTCATGGGGATGGTGGAGGACGATACTGGCGCCCTCTGGATCGGCTCCCCCGGTCGCGGGCTGTTGCGTTTTGATCCCGACAGCGGGCAGGCGGTCCACTTTGGCAACTCTCGGTCAGACCCGGGGAGCATCCCCGAGGACAAGGTGATCGGCCTGTTCAAGGATCGCGAAGGCAACATCTGGGCCGCGCATCACTCGGTTCCGCCCAGTTTGTTCAACCCGCGGCAGCGCCTTTTCGAGACGTTCCGCCAGGGCGACGGATATCCCGACAGCCTGCAGACCGACTTCATCAACGCAATTTTCGAAGACGACCGTGGCCGCCTGTGGATCGGCAATGATTTCGGGCTGACCCGGGTCGACCAGGCAACGGGGCGCTTTACCCGGTTCCACGAGGGGCTGAGCAGCAAACCGATGGTCATCACGATTGCCCAGGACCGGGCCGGGACGATCTGGGTTGGTACCTACGGCAACGGAATGGCGCGGCTTGACGAATCCACGGGGCGGTTCGAACGGTTCGTTCACGATCCAGCCGATCCCTTCAGCATCGCGGCAAATCAGGTGCATCGTCTGCTTCTGTCGCATGACGGAACGCTTTGGGCTGGAACAGCGGACGGCCTATCGCGCTTCGACGCGGTGACCGGCCGGTTCAACACGTTCAAGGTCGACTGGTCCGACAGCAATGCGCAGACATATGTCTCGGGGGCCGAAGATGCCGATGGCATCCTGTGGCTCGGCACGCATTACTCCGGGTTGCACCGGTTCGACCCGAAAACGGGCGAGATCCGCGTCTATTCTGCCGACACCGCCACTGAAGGCACCCTGCGCAACAACATGGTTCCCGATGTACATATCGGCCCGGACGGGATCATCTGGGTCGGCACGCAAAGCGGGCTTGACCAGTTCGATCCAGCAACCGGCAGGTTCACGGCGATCCACGAAGGCGCGATGCAGTCCGACCGGACCATCAGCCACATCCTGCAAGACAAGGCCGGAACGCTTTGGATTGGCACGAACAAGGGTGTGGTGCACTATGATCCCACAACCGACACCTTTGCCGACTACAAGAACATCGTCGGGCTCAGCGGCAACGACTTCACGGGATGGGCCACCGGATTTCGAGGCGCCAGCGGCGAGATGTTCCTTGGCGGTTTCTCGGGCGGCGTTGCGTTCTTTCCCGAGCTGATAGCGTCTATTCGGCCAACGTTGCCGATCCTGCTGACGGACCTGGAGTTTCCATTTCTGAAGGCAGAGGACATCTCGCGATACAAGGACGATGTGCCGATCGGAAGTGCCACCGAACTCTTGCTGGACTACCGGGCGAACAGCCTGTCCCTGACCTTCGCCGCGCCAAGTTTCGTCAATCCCGCATCCAGCCGCTACCGCTACATGCTCGAGGGGCTCGAGGACGACTGGCGCGAGGTTGACGCCATGCAGCGACGGGCAACCTACACCACGTTGCCGGCAGGGGATTATGTGTTTCGCGTCCAGGCTGCTGCGACCGGGAGCGCCTGGAGCACACCTGGCATCGCCCTTCCCATCGTCATCCGCCCGCCCTGGTGGCAAAGCTGGTGGTTCCGGACGATCTGCGGCCTGGGCGTCGCTGGTTTGATTGCCGGTGCACTGCGGGTTCGCACGGCGCAGGTCGAACAGCGCGAACAAGAGTTTCGGAAACTGGCCGAGAATGCCCCTGACATGGTCTTGCGCTTTGACCGCGATCTGCGCCTGTTCTATGCCAATTCAGCGGCGAGGGCGTTCATCGGACCTGAAGCATCGGCGGTGATCGGACGCCCTGCGTCTGACCTGTCGGCCATCGAGCCGCGACTTCCAGTCAGGCTGAGTGACGTCCGCAAGGTGCGTGACACACGCCTCGGCACCACCGAGGAATATCGTCTCAGCCGGGATACCCGCCAATGTGACCTCGAAGCACGCATCGTTCCCGAAAGCTCGGGCGCACAGTCCCGGTCCGACAGCCCTATCCTGGTCATCGCGCGCGACGTGTCACAGCGAAAGGCTACGGAAGTGGCGCTGCGGCGGGCTGAAGCCGACCTGGCCCATGCCTTGCGGGTTGCCACGGTCGGCGAACTGACCGCGTCGATCGCCCATGAGATCAACCAGCCGTTGACCGGAATTGTCACCAATGGTGAGGCTGGCCGAAGATGGCTGACGGCGGCCCCCCCGAACCTGCCGGAAGGGCTTTATTCGATCGACAGGATCATCGCAGATGGCCGCAGGGCGGCCGCGATCATCGAACGCATTGTTGCGCTAGTCCGCCGGACTGGCACCGAGAAGCAGGCGGTCGATGTCAATGAAATGATCAACGAGGCCGTCGCGATTGCCCGTGCCGAAATCGCAAGAACAAATGTCGCAACTCGGCTCGATCTGGCCATGGACATGCCGTATGTCCTTGGCGACCGGGTCCAGCTCCAACAGGTCCTGCTCAATCTGTTTCGCAACGCTCTGGAAGCGATGTCGACCGTAGAGTCGGGGGATCGCACCCTTACCGTATCAAGCCGCGTTGAACACGGCAGAGTTGTGATCGGGGTGATGGACAGCGGCCCGGGCCTTGGCGCCGACGTGGCAGGCAGGATTTTCGAAGCGTTCTATTCGACGAAGCCAACCGGCATGGGCATGGGTCTTGCCATCAGCCGCTCGATTGTCAGGGCACAGGACGGTGAAATCCGGGTGATCCGGCCCGTTCAGGGTGGCTGCCTTTTCGAAGTGGAACTTGCGCTGTCGGACAGCAGGTCGGATGTCCTCATCCCGACGTCGCAGAAACGGCTGGCGTGACCGTCAGTCGCGCAAGGCGATTGCCGCTTCGATCGCCCCGGCCATCACGTCGACACTGAACGGTTTCTTGAGAACCCGCACCCCGGGCATTGAACGCTCGCGCGAAATGCCCTCCTCGAAGGCCGTGATCAAGATCGTGGGGACGGCCAGTCCCTCGACCTCCATCCAGGCAAGAAGCTCCCAGCCGGTCATGCCGGGCATGTTGATGTCGCACACCAAGCAATCGAGGGTTTCCGTCTTCGCCGCCAGAAATTCTTCGGCCGACGCGAACACCACGGCCCGGTAACCAAGAGACCGGAGCAGACTGCAAAGCGCCATCCTGACTGAACCGTCATCATCCACGACACCGACAAGATAAGGCTGCGCGGCCATTCCGGGCCTTTCCACTCTGATATTGATCCAGAAGCCTCCGCATGACACGCAGGACGCCGGATCGTTTCCACCAAAATTCAACAGTTACCGAGGGTTGTGCAGCCCGAGTTCCTCGGCAAGACGGACGAGGTCTGCGAAGGTTCGGACCTGCATCTTGCGCATGACCTTGCCGCGGTGGATCTTTACCGTGATTTCGCTAAGGCCGAGGTCAAAGGCGATCTGCTTGTTCATCTTTCCAGCAGTCGCCATCGACATCACCTCCCGCTCGCGTGCCGTCAGACCTGCAAAACGCTCGGCATTTTCGGCAGTTTCCTCGACGTTGTCCCGTCGGACCAGGTCCGCCTTCACCGCCGCGTTGACAGCATCGAGCATGTCTTGTTCGCGGAAAGGTTTGGCAAGGAAATCAACCGCTCCGCCCTTCATGGCCCGGACGCTCATGGGGACGTCCGCGTGTCCGGTCATGAATATGATCGGAACCTTGACGCGGGAATTTGCCAGTTCCAGTTGCAGGTCAAAGCCGCCTGCTACCGGCATGCGAACATCCAGGATCAGGCAATTGATGCCGTGACGATCGGCGGAAAGCAGGAATTCGCGCGATGAGCTGTAATCGCAAACTTCGTATCCAACCGACCGCAGCAGATTGCGTAACCCGGCACGGACGGACGGATCATCATCGACGACAGCGATGACGGGCGGGTCATATGGCTGTTTCCTGGACTGCACTTTCACTACCCCGGTTCAAGAAATCGAGCGCGAGGACTTCTTGTCTCGCAGGTTGATCCTACCCATCAGCTTACCTGAGGCCTTCCGTCGAGCGTATACCGTTCTCGCCGAACCACGACACCATACCAAGGTATAGCCGCTCCGGCGGCCGCACGCGCCTGTTTAGGCGACCGATGATCGGACGTTTGCAGTCAAACTTCCCGAACTGGCCTCCGCACGCAGCGGAGCACGGTCGATAGGATCATACCTTGGTTCGATTTGGTTACCGGATGGCCGGATGTATCGCCATTCCTGACGACCAGCTTCAAACACTTCCAGCAGACTCAGGAGAACCAGAATGTCTCGCAAGATCAGAACGATCGTGACAGCAGCCGCAGCGGCCGCCAGCATCGCCGCCGGCGCCCAGGCACAGGATGCCATCCCCTCCGACCAGCCCGTCCAGAACGTGGTTCTTGTCCACGGGGCCTTTGCCGACGGCTCGGGCTGGCGCGGTGTCTATGACATCCTGACTGCGCGCGGCTACCGCGTCAGCATCGTCCAGAACCCGCTGACCAGCCTGGCCGATGACGTCGCAGCCACGCACCGCATCCTCGACCGGCAGGACGGCCCGACGATCCTGGTCGGCCATTCCTATGGCGGCACCGTGATCACCGAGGCGGGGGTGAACCCCAAGGTGGCCGGCCTCGTCTATGTGTCGGCGCTTGCTCCCGATATCGGGGAGACGACCGGCGGCCAGTTCACCGAGATCCCGCCGCCGCCCGAATTCGTGATCGAGACGGGCGAGGATGGCTTCGGTTTCGTCAACCTCGAGAAGTTCAAGATCGGCTTTGCCGGTGACACGTCGGATTCTGACGCGGCCTTCCTGCGCGACAGCCAGGTGCCGATCAACATGGCGATCTTCGGCGAACCCGTGACGCAGGCCGCCTGGAAAGACAAGCCGAGCTGGGCCGTGGTTGCGACCGAAGACAAGGCGATCGACCCCGCGCTGTTGCGCCAAACGGCCGAAAAGATCGGCGCGACGATCACCGAGGTGCCGGCCAGCCATGTGCCCTTCGTGACCCAGCCGCAGGCGGTGGCCGACGTCATCGACACGGCCGCCAGGGGCGCCGTGAGCCAATGACGGAAGAGCTGCCGGGCTCCCGGTCCGGCAGCCACTTTCTGCAACGGAGGTGCCATGTCTCCTCGCTCAGCCCGCGATCCCGAACTGCTGGCGATAGGCAGCGGGAGGCAGCCCTGTCAGCTTCTGGAAGAGCTTGCGAAAAGCCGCCGGGTCCGAATACCCGATGTCCCAGGCGATGCGGTCGACCGGCGTCAAGGACCGCTCCAGCGCCTCGCGCGCCTTGGCGATGCGAACCTGTTGCAGGTATTCGACCGGCGTGAACCCGGTTGCGGCGCCGAACCGGCGCAGGAAGGTCCGCGCCGTCATCCCCGCGCCTTCGGCCAGACCGGCAACGCCCTGCATGGTCGTGGCATGGGCGTGGATGTGGTGCTGGCTTGCGCGAATGGCATCGTCGCCATGGTCAAAGCGCGGGACGAACTGGGCAAAGGGGCGCTGGCTCTGGCGGGGCGGCTCGATCAGCAGGAAGCGCGCCGTGGCCAGCATTGTGGCAGGCCCCAGCAGACGGCCGACCAGCGTCAGCCCGAGATCGGCCCACGCAAGGATCCCGCCCGCCGTGATGATGTCGCCTTCGTCCACGACCATATGTTCGTCGGCGAGTTGAACCTTGGGGAACCGCTGCGCCAATTGCCTCGCAAAGGCCCAGTGGGTCGTCGCGCGACGGCCGTCGATCAGCCCTGTTTCCGCAAGCAAGAAGGCCCCGGCGCAGACCGAACACAGCGTCGCGCCGCCGGAATGCTGGTCGCGCAGCCAGGCGGCGGCGGCGGGCGCGGGGGCCATCCGGTCGGGCATGATTATGCTGGGCGGGGCGATCACATGGGTCAGCCGGTGCGGCGCGCCGGGATGGCTGTCCCAGACAAGAACCACTCTATCGCCATCCGCCTGCCAGTGCGACACCCGCACCCCGCGCGCCTCCTCGCCCGTCCACTCGCCCGCGATGCGGAACAGGTCGGTGAGCCCGTAGATCGCCGCGAGCTGGCATCCTGGATAGATTAGCAGGCCGATGTCCGCGACCAGCGCCATCTCTGTCTCTTTTGCCCCGACAGTTGTCATTTTCGCCACGCTCCTGACCGCGCCGAACACCGTAGCTTATCCCTACCGAAACGAAAGGCACCGCGATGAACCCGACGCTCACCAGACGGACACTGCTTTCCACCGGGGCCGCGGCGGCTGCCCTTCTGATCCTGCAACAGACCACCCACGCTCAAACTCGAGGAGACCTTATCATGGCAACATTCAAAACCACCGACGGCACCAGCCTCTTCTACAAGGACTGGGGCCCCCGCGACGCCCAACCCATCGTCTTTCACCACGGCTGGCCGCTGTCGGGCGACGACTGGGACAACCAGATGCTGTATTTCCTCGAACAGGGCTACCGGGTCATCGCCCATGACCGCCGCGGCCACGGGCGGTCGGACCAGACCGACACCGGCAACGAGATGGACACCTATGCGCAGGACGTGGTCGAACTGGCCCGGGCGCTTGACCTGAAGAATGCGATCCACATCGGCCATTCGACAGGCGGAGGCGAGGTGGCCCGCTACGCCGCCCGGGCCGAGGCCGGACGCATCGCAAAGGCCGTGCTGATCGGCGCTGTGCCCCCGGTGATGGTGGCGTCGGATGCAAACCCCGATGGTATCCCGCTGGAGGTCTTCGACGGCTTCCGCTCGGCGCTGGTGGCCAATCGCGCGCAGTTCTTCCTCGACATCCCCACGGGCCCCTTCTTCGGCTTCAACCGCGACGGCGCAAAGGTCAGCCAAGGACAGATCCAGAACTGGTGGCGGCAGGGCATGATGGGCGGGGCCAAGGCGCAGTATGACTGCATCAAGGCCTTCTCCGAAACCGACTTCACCGAGGATCTGAAGGCACTGACCATCCCGGTCCTGCTGATGCATGGCGAGGACGACCAGATCGTGCCGATCGCCAACTCGGCCCACAAGGCGATCAAGCTGTTGCAGAACGGCACGCTGAAAACCTACCCCGGCCTGTCGCACGCTCCGTTTGCGACCCACCCCGAGGTGATCAATCCCGATCTCTTGGCCTTCGCCAAGGCCTGATCGGGCAACAGGGGCAGGCCCGTCCTGCCCCCCATCCGACCAGTCATGCTCCCATCCGGTGCTCCCGCCGATGCGCGTGTCCTGGGCCTGCTACACATCGAATGGATCGCGACCTCGATGAACGATTGCACACCATTTTGTGGCGCCTAAGCGCCGCCGTTCGGCCGCCGCAGGCCCTTTGCTGGACCAGTTGGCTTTAGTCCTGAACACACTGCATCACAGCGTTTCGGCACGACGGTTCCTTTGGAAGCCTGCTGAGTCGAATCCGAAAATACGACACTGATTTTCAAGACAGAAATCAGCCTGACGCTCTGTCATGAAATACAAGAAAGGACGTGCCAAATGGATACACTGCAAGAGAACCCTCGCGATGGCAGCGAATGGCGGGAAGTTACGCCCGGTGAGCGATTTGCTGTCCGTGCGTCTGTCAGGGACAATGGGGGCCTGTACACGATCATCGAGGTGACTGCCGAGTCACGTAACGGTGTACCCATGCACACTCATGCCAACGAAGAGGAACACTTTATTGTTTTAGAAGGAAGTGTTCATCTCATTAACGGCAGCCAAAACTTGGTGTTGTCGGCAGGAGACTCCACGACGGTCAAAAGGGGGACTCCCCACGCGTGGTGCAATCTCTCGAATAGTCTTGTCCGGATGCTGATCACTTTTTCTCCCGGACAGATGGAGGAGGCGTTCAGGCTCATCGGTTCATCGCACGGTGGCAATTTGGCGGCCATCGAGGAGTCGGCCAAGAGTGGCGGCTCTACGATCATTGGCCCGCCGCCGTTCGATAACATATATTCTGTCATGTCACCTCGGCCGGCAACCTGAGCTCCGAAATCGGCCCGCAATCTGAAACAACGTGATATCCCTTAGGGTAGGCATCCGGTTTCTTGACGCGCCAGAACGCGCCGGGCCGGATAATAGGGCCTCGCGCGCGGCGCCCACATAGCCCTTGTCGGCCCAGACAAATGTCTCTCCGCCATGCAGGAGCGCATCCAAGACCTAGTCATCCTGTGTCTTGGTCGCGCAGTATACAGAGTGTGCCCGCACGAGATTCTCAGTTTCCCGTTCGCCCCGCGCCAGCACGCGCGCGGAGCGGCGCGGATGCGCAACCTCGGTTACCAGCAGGTCGCGACTGCGAGACATGCCACTTTCAATTCACGTTTTTGCCCTCGCATTCAATGCCTTCTGCTGTCACCCGCGAGTCCGCGGCAGCATACCGCCGCCTGTCAGTTAAATTGAAGGCAAACTTTAACTGGCGGAGGAGGCGTCCCCGCGCACCAAGGCTGACGACTCCGCGAACCGTTCAAATCCCGCGTCACGCGGCAGTGAAGCGAAGTGATCCGCCGTTGGAGAATGCAGCCGGGTCGAGGCCCGTCCATTCAATACCGAAAATGATACCGGTGAACAGGACGGAGAAGGCAAATCCATGATGAACCGACGTGACTGTTGAGCGACAACCATCATGGCCGGTGCCGACAACGACCTTGGCCGGTGGGGCTGAACGGAAGACGGGCATGCCCGTCTGGAGGGCAGCCCCACCGGCCTGATTGATTTCGGGGAAGGTGCTGGT
>Ga0209643_1001648_pt1 | contig 19313 bp, 18 predicted proteins | sample AutmiccBRH37_all_FD_187383 | JGI IMG/M metagenome (GOLD analysis project Ga0209643, IMG submission 187383) | Deep subsurface microbial communities from Mt. Terri, Switzerland - Autotrophic microbial communities BRH/37_all (SPAdes) (version 2) | ecosystem: Environmental > Aquatic > Deep... | reverse complement strand
TCTGCGTAACACGCGGTTCTCATGGTGCTTCTCTATTACGAAATAATGAGTGGGTGGAAGATCCCGGATTTAAAGTGGTAGTCAAAGATACAGTAGGCGCAGGGGATTCATTCCTCGCCGCATTAATTAAGGGATTTTTAGAAGATAAGCCGAATGATGAATTATTAGAAGATGCTAATTTGCTGGGTGCTTATGTGGTAACGAAGGACGGACCCACACCGATGCTTAATTTCGATCGAATAGAAAAAATCAGAAAAGAGAGAAAAGAGAAGAAGTAGTAATATTCCGTTAAAAAATAATGCGGCAGTTTGCGGAGATTCTACAATGAATTATAAAAAGCCGTCCCTGAAAGGGACGGCAATTATTCTTGCTATAAACTATTTATTTACTTTAAAAAAGTCATCTTTTTTACCTGAACAAAATCATTACTTATTAACCGATAGATATATATTCCTGAAGATAGAGAGTTTCCATTACTGTCTTTGCCTGTCCACATTATCGAATGATTCCCTGCGTCTTGATAACTATCTTGAAGGATATTTACTATCTCTCCGAGTGAATTATAAATCTCTAAACGAACATTTCCACCTTTGGGAATACTATAATTTATTGTTGTCGTTGGATTGAATGGGTTAGGATAATTATTCTCTAAATTATATCCTTCCGGTATTTTATTCTCTTCGATATTTATTTCTATCAAGGGTTTGTTCAAACTAAGAGTTTCTTCTGATTGAAAATCATTTAGATAAAACGCAGCTTCTCCTTTCATTTTACATACTACTCTTAATATATAATTCCCTTCCTCAATATTATTAAGATTTAGTTTAAATCTCGTTCTATCATCAGTAATTTTACTCAATTCATATTTTGAGCCATTAAATTCTTTCACGATCTTTTTATTACTTACATTCACTAATTCTATCGAATATGATATATCATTTTCCTTAACTTGACTTAACTCGCTATTATCAAATCCATAATACGAATTATTAAACTCTATCTCACTCTTCTTATTTAATGTAAATGGTTCAGTAACAAATATCTCATTCAGCATATTACTGTCTTCTATTTTCAGTGAATCGATATAACTCTTAAATTTTATATTCTCGCCATCGATTTTTATATCGCCAAGATAATAAGCGTAATTTTTATTGTTCTGCTGTACTACCGCCATTCTGCCGTAATTATTGAACTTATCATCATTTTTTTGAAGTGTTAAGAAATTATAATTCACAAACTTGAGTGGATATATTCCTGAAGTAAGAGTTTTAAACACAATCGCTTTCATATCTGAAAAGCCATCTCCATTTCCTATCTGCATCTCATTTCCATTGCCTTCAGGAAGCGTTTTTATTGTAGTATAAGTTCCATTCTCTAATTTTACAAACTTATTGGCATTATATATATCGCACCATGCTATTATGCTCCCTTCACCATTATCCCGCCTTGAATTATTATTTGAACTCCGTACAGTTCCAAGTCCAAATGAATTAAATCCCGACCAAGTACTTCCGGTTTTTCTCCTTACTACAGCAGCTGGTATTGATGATGAATATCCCGACCAGCTTACTACCGGGTTTTCTGCCTGCACTGATATTGATGGTGATATATTATTTGTAAAACCCGAACCCGATGATACTACCGTGCTTTCATGAATATACTCATAATCCACACCTGCTGTAAGTTTTGCATATCTTATCTCTGTGCCATTCTGGAATGCAAGAAACATTCTCTGTGAGTTATATACAAGTGAGGGATTTGTACTTGTTGTTGTAGAATAGCTTATTACAAAATCACTCCCTACGGTTCCTTGTGTACATGTTCCGGTAGTACATTTTACGTTTATTCCTCTTAATTGTGATGTGGAAGTTGGTTTGAATACTATAAGTGCTCCTTCACTGCTATATGCCGCTATTACTGGTCTTGTATCATAATCATAACTCGATAAAGAATATACATTTGTTATCCAGCTTCTTTGTCCATTACTGAAGCGTGCTGCTTTAATTCTTGGTCCCTCATTACTTTGAAATGCAATAAAAATAGCATTTGAATTATGAGTTATTGAAGCGTTTTTTGTATTTGCACTTGCGATATCCACTAATTGTTCAGGCTGCCATGTAACTCCGTTATCCGTACTATATGTGTACCAGACTTTATCGATTGATTCATAAACTATATGAAGCTTTCCATCGTCTGTTTTTACTACTTTCCTTTGGCTGTTGGTGGAAAATCCTGAGTTGTAATTAGAGACTAAGTTTCCTTTATATTTTGCATTCAGGTTTGTAATGCCTGTTACCATAAAATCAAGTTGAGTTGAGGGATTAAAATCCCCGTCATACCAATTATAATTTATACCGCTCGCTGAAAATGCTGATTTAGCTTTCACTGCGTATTTTTGATCAGCTAAAGTTCCTACTTGAATATTTAAGCCGGTAAATGCTTCATTCTTTATAAACCCATTCCCTGCGGCAGAATATAGATAAAATTGGTTATCAGTTGTGGGGTCTTTGAAATATATTTCTCCTTCGGTTATGTTACTTTTCTCCGGAATTAAGTTCTTCACTGTTAAAGGATAGACAGGCAGAAATTTTCGTGTACTAATTTTATCTTCAGATGAATAATCTACATATACATTATTGGAGAAGTTATAAGAATTATTTAAAGAAGTGGGAGTAACATTTACGTATTCCCATTTAAAAGAATAATTTCTTTGGCTATTATAATTTATTTCGGTTGTTAAATGCTCGACTTGATTTACATCAAAAAACCTTAAATAAGTTAAAGAATCAGAATCCACGATTATATTATTTGCTTTTAATTGTCCGAATGCAAAAGTCTGATTCTCTATTCTGTTTTTCATTACTACGGGGATTGTAAAATTAGTTTGTGTTGCATACGAATTACCCCAAAGTTCCCATATTGTATATTCCGCATTATTAGTAATTTCAACCTCTACAGAAGCCGTGCCCACTTGATAATATATTTTTTGAGAATCATGATTTATTAGTATGTATAAATCATGATTAGGATATTTTACCACGTTCCCTGCCCAATCCTCGTCTCTAAAATCAATTGTGAAATTTATAGTTTTTGTACCAAATGTCACTTCTATTTCCATTAGACCCCAAGGCATTACCGTATCGGCAGTATTAATATTGTCGGGAGAGTCAAAAAAATAGTTTGTATTATTTGAATAATACCTAGGAAAATTTGATGTATTCCCGATTACAACCTCACCATTATTTTTATACCAAAAATATGACGAAGTATTTAACTTTATAGAAAATGGTCTTACCGTTGAATTCTGCTGTGTCTTAAAAAGAACTTCTCCAGTTATTGCAAAAATATTATGAGTTACAAAAAAAACAGCTACAAAGAAAAAAACTTTTAAGTATTTCATTTTTAGTTTCTCCTAATTTTTGTTAAGAAAGCTTTGTTATTATGAAAACCTACTGTTACACAAATATTGCCATCTGTATGTGCTCCTCCATAATTTTCAGTACTTGATAGCTCGTCTTGAAATCTTTTATATGTTTTCCCATTAAAATGAACCAATGCCCCTTTCCCAAAACTTCTTCCGACATAATAGATATCATTATTTCTTATCATGGCTATTGAAAAAATATCTATATTTAGTTCTGTCCCTATAAAATCCTTTTGTAATTCTGCTTTTTTTGTTTCCAAATCATAATACCAGACTTTTGTACTTCTTATGTCCGCCCCTCCTAAGTAGAGTTTACCTTCATAATATTTCATCCGGCGTGATCTCAATGAAGGTTGATCTTTGCTTCCATCATAAATAACATTTGCACCTTCTTCGCTTAATTCTACTATTATAAATCCATCTTGTGCACTTCTTGCTAATGCATAAGCAATTCCAGTTCCTTTGTTTCCTGTTATACCATAGAATATCCATTTATTATCAAAGTCGATCTTCTTCCATTCTTTTCCGTCAAAATGAACTATCGTACCCCACCATCCTACTGCCCATATATTCTTTTCACTCGATCCCCATATCTTTTCTACACCCTGATTATTTGTAAAGTTTAATTTGCTAAAATCTTCCCACGCTATTGTTCCATTTTTATATTTTAATACCAATCCTGAAGCAAAATAAATCTCTGATGTGTCTTTTGCCCAAATCCCGGAAATCCCGTTTGTGTTAAATTGTCTGCTATATGGAAACCATTTCTTTCCATCCCATCTCATTATATTTACTGGTTTATTTTCCAAATAGAGAAATCCTACCGCCCAAATATTATTCTCATCAAATACCCATACATCATTAAAATCACTTGACGCATACCCATCTCCGAACTCTACTGTCTCAAAGCTAAAGTTTTGACTTGTTGTGTCTGGAGGAGACACTTTCTTTTCTTCGGGTTCCGTTGGACTGCATGAATATTGTAAGATTAGTAAAAGAAGTAATAAGGATATAATAGTTTTCATAGTTTACCTAATAATGAAAGAATTTCCACAAATAAAATAAACAAATTAATCTCGGCTCAATAATACCTTGTGGTCTTAATATTATCAATGCACAAATTTTGGTACTGTCTTATTAAAAAAAGAAATACTATCTTAATAAAATTATCTTTTTTACTGCATGATAATTGTCTTTTTCAAGTGGATAATCTCTTTAGTACGGGATTGGTAAATGTAACTCTCGATAAAGAGGGGAACGCATTTTACGAAATTGTTGCTCCCGCGGCTTGGGATTATATTGAAGCTGATGATCAATTAATGAAGACTGCAGAGAAAGCGGATATAATTGTATTCGGCAGCTTAGCTCAAAGGAATAAGAAAACGAGAGAGACAATTCAAAAAATTCTCGATCTTAATAAGATAAATATTTTCGATGTTAATCTTCGTCCCCCTTATGATAATCATGATGTAATAAGTGATACTCTCTATAAAACGAAAATTTGCAAGCTCAATGATCTTGAGATATTAAAATTAGCGGAGTGGTACGGATTTGAAAGTGATCTCCATGAAGCTGCTATCGGAATCAGAGAAAAATTCGGCTGCGAGATTGTCTGCGTAACACGCGGTTCTCATGGTGCTTCTCTATTACGAAATAATGAGTGGGTGGAAGATCCCGGATTTAAAGTGGTAGTCAAAGATACAGTAGGCGCAGGGGATTCATTCCTCGCCGCATTAATAAAAGGGTTCTTGGAAGATAAGCCGAATGATGAATTATTAGAAGATGCTAATTTGCTCGGTGCTTATGTGGTAACGAAGGACGGACCCACACCGATGCTTAATTTCGACAGGATAGAAAAAATCAGAAAAGAGAGAAAAGAGAAGAAGTAGTTCAGTTGCTCATTGGTAAAAATTATATATTGCGAGTGGTATCCTGCATTAGGTCTTTGTGAATAAACCACACTCCCGAATAAAAATAAGAATAGTATTATTATTTTTAATTTCATTCACATCTCTCAATACTATTTAATTAAAATCATCTTCTTTGATAACCGGATTCCATCGGCCTGTATAGTAAAAATATACATTCCGCTCGGCAGCTCATTCCCATTGAATTTCAGACTATAATACCCTGCGTTTTTTCTTTCATTTACGAGTTCAGAAATTTCGTTGCCAAGAACATCAAAGACTTTTATTACAACATTTCCGGATTTTGGGAGTTGGTAGTTGATTGTCGTTTCTGGATTAAAAGGGTTTGGATAGTTTTGTTGAATATTAAACTCACTTATAATTGATTCCGTTTCCTCTTGAATATTGGTTTTTGGAGATACAAAAAAATATGTCGAATCTTCATCAAGTCCAATTAAAAATGATCTTAGAAGATTTTCACCTAATGGAGGAATATATACATCTCTCAAATTGTAATTGTAAAATATAAAAATTGAATTTGGAGCAATTATAAACCTTGTAGGAGAAGGATAGCATCCATGATCATCACTAAGATTATAAGTTCCAATAGAAAAATCATAAATACATTCAGCAAAATGTAAAGTATCAGGAATATCAGTTGGGTTTTTTACTTGAACGGTGATAAAAATTTCCTCACCTTCATAATATTCATATTTATCGGTAAAAACCATGAATTCCGAATGGTATCCGGCATTAGGTCTTTGTGAAAAAACCACACTCCCGAATAAAAATAAGAATATTATTATTATTTTTAATTTCATTTCAACCTCTTAAAGTAATATAGCAAATATATTTAATAACAATTAATGCAAAAATTTTTGCACAGTCGTTTGAAAGGATTTTGATAGATTATAATAACTAAAAGAGGTAAATCAATGATTAAAGATTTTTTAGTACAAAAATCGCATGAAATTTTAAGGCAAATAAATCCTGCTTTTATTCATAAAAAAAGCAGTAAGGATATCCTCACTGCTCACTTTAATATCTTTAAATCCGTCAACTTATTTTAGGAATGGAAACACCCTTAAAACTATCAACTTATTTTATGACGATACAATATTTAAATCGGTCATATTTACAACGTCTGGGTAAATGTCTTACCTTGGTCTGAAACGGCTTCGACAACTATATTCTGCGCTGTTCCTTCTAGCTTATATTCATACATGTGATAATTAATATAAGAATCGACCCATTTATGTTTTTTCGGAAGTTCAGGTCCATCAAAAAGTGATTGACTAAGCGGATCTTTATCTAATATCTGAGTCATTTCACCCTTCTTTTGCCCATCAGCATAGAGATAGATTTTCCAATCTTTATTTGCTCCCCATACATTTGCTAAGACTCGCATCTTATCGGTATTTAATTCATTAAAAATACGAATCTGATGATCGAATGGTTTCTTGGTTGCTTTATACTGCCAAGTGAGTTTATCACCATCGACCGAATAAACCATATAACCATTAGGAGTGCCATCGCCGCAAATATCGGCAGTCCACCAAGCACCGCAAACCGCACCGCAAACATGGATTTCCGTTCCCCCATCTTTAATAAATTCCATTTCGTGCATGTGTCCCGTAATTATATACGATTTATAACCATCGAGTAACTTATATAATCCTTCACGGTTCATTAATGCCGTGCTTACTCTCGGTTTGGATTCGCCTAATCTTGTATGCTCTGTATTAAAAGGAGGGATATGAGTGAATAGAATAACCGTTTTCCCTTTTGGAATATAGCTGAGATCATTCTTAAGCCAATCCATCTGATCCTTTTCTAAATAACCAATATATCCGGAACCATGATAAAAAACATCATCCAACACAACATAGTGAACTTCGCCTTTATTAAAGGAATAGTAACGCGGTGCCATTTGATTTTGGAAAGTTTCTGACGAACCTTCATCCGATTGTGATTTCTTATCAGTATCATGATTACCCGGAACGGCAAAAAATGGTACCTTGGCTATCGAATAATATTGTTTGAATTGTTCATATAATTCCAAATGATCATATACAATATCGCCGCAGCCGACTGAAAATACATTCGTTAATTTTTGTTCATTTATAAAATTCTTAATGTCATAGACGGTTTCAGCATAAAACCGTTGCAAATCTTTATCATCTAAAACTTGAGGATCTGCCAATAGAAGAAAATTATGTTTTTTATCGTCTCCTTCTTCGGGAATTACTCTGAATTCCACGTACGGCTCTTTCTCATCAATTTTACTAATAGGATAAGAAAATTCAGGAATATAATTACTAAAGACCGGTATTTTCTGTCCGGAAGGAATCGACATAAATAAATATTCTCTCCTTGTATCGGTAAGAAGCGAATAAGTGCCATCTTTATCGGTGGTAGTACAATTTAATCCATCAGAAATAACAACATCTTGAAGCGGATAACCAACTGATGTTACTTTCCCTTTTACAAGAAGAGTTTTCAATCCGTTGACATTTTGTAATTGCTGCTGATTAGCCGGCATTCCTTTTGTCTTTTTCTTCGGCTTATTTTGAAGATTGGCAAGCGGTTTTGCTAGTAAAGTATCTGAAGCCGCAATTCCGGCAGCAGCCATTAGAGAAGTTCTTATAAAATTTCTACGATCGGACATATCGATTCCTTTTTATTTCGTTCTATTATTATTTAAAACTATAAATGCGAATTCTACTAAATTTTTTATATAACTTTATTTTTTAAAAGAGAATAAGATATACTTGTAATGGAGTAAAACGGAATTAAATTTGCTTAAATAAATTAGCCATTTCGATAGCCGAAAGTGCAGCATCCCAACCTTTATTACCGCCTTTAGTACCGGCTCTTTCGATTGCCTGCTCAATAGAATCGGTAGTTAAGACACCAAAAATAATAGGCATATCAGTTTCGAGAGCTACATGAGCCACTCCTTTAGAAACTTCATTTGCTACATAATCAAAATGAGGAGTGCCGCCTCGAATAACAGCACCTACGCATATAATTGCGTCATATTTTTCCGATTGAGCCAATCTTTTCGCTACTAATGGAATTTCATACGAGCCGGGAACCCATGCAATTTCAATATCCTCGGGATCGCATTCATGTCTTTCGAGACAATCGAGTGAACCACTTAATAATCTGCTCGAAATCATCTCATTGAATCGGCTTACTACAATTGCAAATTTTAATCCCTTGGCTGATAAAACACCTTCATATACTTTAGCCATTATTTACCTCTATTAGATTTATAAAATGTCCTAGTTTGTCTCTCTTTGTAGAGAGATATTTTTTATTTGTGTCGGATGGTGGAATCTCTATCGAAACACGCTCTGTAATTTCGAGACCGTGTCCGCTAAGTCCTTTAATTTTGCGCGGATTATTAGTTATAAGCCGCATCTTTTTTACACCCAAGTCTTTGAGTATTTGCGCCCCGATTCCATAATCGCGCAAGTCGGCTTTGAACCCGAGTGCCTCATTAGCTTCTACTGTATCATGCCCTTTTTCTTGGAGCGAATAAGCAAGGAGTTTATTTACGATTCCGATGCCGCGCCCTTCCTGTCTCATATAAAGCAAAATTCCCGTACCTTCGTTTTCGATCATCATAAGCGAATTATCAAGCTGTTCGCCGCAATCGCATCTTCGAGAACCGAATACATCGCCAGTTAAGCATTCTGAATGAACCCTTACAAGTATCGGTTTATCGGGAGAAATCTCTCCTTTTACTAATGCCATATTATTTTCCAAGGGATTGAGGAGATTATCATAAAGATGTAATTTGAAATCGCCATGTTTTGTAGGGAGATCGATTACTACTCTTTTCTTGACTAATTTTTCTTTTGAGCTTCGGTAATCAATAAGATCGGCAATAGTAATTAATTTAAGGTTGTGTTTTTGTGCGAATTCATATAATGCCGGTACACGTGCCATCGTTCCATCGTGGTCAAGAATTTCACAAAGAACTCCTGCGGGATTGAGACCTGCGAGCCTAGCCAGATCGATTGTTGCCTCTGTATGACCGGCACGTTTTAATACTCCGCCAGCTTTTGCCACTAATGGAAAAATATGTCCCGGTTTTGCAAAGTCATCCGGCTTCACATTATTATCAATTGCCTTTAAGATAGTAATTGCTCTATCGAATGCAGATACGCCGGTTGTAGTATTATATTTATAATCGATCGATTCAGTAAAAGGGGTGGTATGGAGCGAAGTATTATCCTCGACCATATTTTCGAGATTCAGTTCCTTTGCTCTTTCTTCGGTTATAGCAAGGCAGAGTATTCCTCTTGCTTCGCGCGTAATAAAATTAACCGTCTCGGGAGTTATTTTTTCCGCTGCAATTATTATGTCGCCTTCGTTCTCTCTATCGGGATCATCCACTACCACTACCATCTTGCCGTTTTTTATATCTTCGATAGCTTCTTCAATTGTATTAAAAACTACTTCCATCTAATAACCTAATTCCTTCAATCTCTCTTCGCTTAAAGCGAGAGGAGTTTTCGCGCCCTTTATTAAAAAATTTTCTACATATTTAGAAATAATATCGATCTCGATATTAACATTTTCTCCAATCTTTTTATAGTGCAAATTGGTATGCTGCCAAGTAAACGGAATTATCGAAATTGTTACAATATCGTTTTTCTTTTCAGCAACCGTAAGACTAATTCCATCGATTGCAATTGATCCTTCGGAGATAAAATAGTGAGCTATATCTGCGGGTAATTTTATTTCGATAAACCAATTTTTTCCGTTATTTGTAATCTTATGAATTGAACCGATTCCATTAACGTGTCCTTGAACGATATGTCCGCCGAGTCGATCGGATAATTTCATGGCTCTTTCAAGATTTACTTTTGTTCTCGGAAGGATTTTTGAAAACGTGCTTTTTTCTAAAGTAGTTCCAACCGCTTCTACGCTAAATTCTTTACCAGAGATTTCGGTAACAGTTAAGCATACACCATTAATAGATACTGAATCCATTACCTTTAAGTCATCAAAAATTTCGTGCATCGAGATTATTATTCTTTTCCCGCCTGAAATATTTTGAAATGATTGAAGCTCTCCTACCTGCTCTATTAATCCGGTAAACATGCTTTCCTAATTAAAAAAATATTATAACAACTTCTAAGATATGAAAATTGGACTAAAATTTTCGGTAAACTAACTTAATATCCTCACCTAACCAGTCGGAAGATATTAGTTTAAGTCTTTGAATTTTGTTTGAAATAAATGAGGAGAGTCCGTCTCCTAAAATTTTGGGCGCGATTAATAATATTAATTCATCATACATCTCCGAATCTATAAATTGAGAGAATACATTTGAACCGCCTTCTACGAGTATAGAAGTGATTTTTTCCTTAGCAAGATTATTGAGGATTGAGGGAATATCGGTTTTTCCCTTAATGATTGTCAGATTTTTCGGATAGAAAATTGTTTTATTAAGCGAATTATATCCCGAATCAAATTCATTGGAGTTATCTAAGAACCGCGAATTTATATGAGTCTCATCGGTGGTATAAATCCAAGTTTTTTGATCTTTCGATGTTTTTATGATATATGAATCGGCGGGGAACGATAAATGTTTACTAAGAATAATACGTATCGGATTCCTACCTTCCACTTCTCTCACGTTTAATTTTGGATCGTCTATTTTTACTGTGTTTGCACCTATAAGCACCGCATCATATTTGGCTCTAAGAGAATGAACAAATCTTTTTGATTCTGCTCCTGTAATAGACGTTTCGGAATTGTTAAGTGCGATTTTACCATCGATAGTTTGCGCTATTTTGATTGTTACGTAAGGAATTTTTTGAGTGATATACTTAAAGAAAAATTTATTTAATTCTGCCCCCTCCTTCTCGACAGTTCCGGTAATAACTTCAATGCCCGCTTCGCGAAGCATGCGTATCCCATTTCCGCTAACCTTTGGATTCGGGTCAAGATTACTAATTATAACTTTTTTAATTCCCGATTTTATTATTAATGGTGCGCAAGGAGGAGTCTGTTTATCGGTATGGGAGCAAGGCTCTAAATTGCAATAGAGAATTGCTTCCTCAAGATTTTCATTAGCATTTTTAATAGCATTCGCTTCTGCATGAAGCGATCCATATCGCTCATGATATCCGCTTGAAATTATTTTACCGTTCTTTACAATTACTGCGCCGACTAAAGGATTTGGACTAACAGCTCCGGCACCTAATTTTGCAAGCCGAAAACATTCGTTAATATATTTTTCGTGAATACCGTTCATTTATTTTATTTTCAAAATGCCAATTGTAATATCATCGCTTTGTTCCGCATCCCCTCTGAAATCAGAGATCGAATCAAAGAGCTGATTTGATATCTCCTCAGGATGCAATTTATTTTTATCTAATAAAAAATCTTCAAATCGATCTTCACCAAATTCATTTTCATCAATATCGAATGCCTCTGTAACTCCATCGGTATAGAATATAATCGTATCACTTGAATTTAATTCAATTTTTTCTGAAATATATGGAGCTTCCAAAACGCCAAGCATAAAACCGCCGGCATTTAATTTTCTGATACCGGTTGAATTAATTATGATAGTTGGATTATGTCCCGCATTAATACTTTCTAATGTTTTTGTGCTATGATCTATTAATCCGAGCCACGCAGTTGCATATTTATCTGATGTAGTGGAAGTGATTAAAAACTTATTGAAAGCATTTGTAAATTCGATGAGATTAAAATCATCCTTTTTCAAAAGTAGATATGAGTTTATAAACGAATATAGTACGGGGACAATCAATGCCGCAGTAATACTTTTCCCGGCCACATCTCCGATAAATACAAGTGTTTTCTCTGAAGATATTTTTACAATATTAAAATAATCGCCCCCTACTTCTTTTGCGGGAATTAATTTAATTGATAAATCCATACCTTCAAATGAAGGTAATTCGCTCTGAATAAATTTCATTTGAATATCGTGAGCTGTATCTAATTCGTATTGCAAATATTTATTTTTTATTTCAATATCAATTAAGCGAGCATTTTCGATAGCAACTGCACATTGAGAGGCGAGTGCACAAAACAGATCCATATCTTCTTTATCATAAGGGGAATTGCCTCTTTTATTCATTACCTGAATAACTCCAATAAGAGAATCTTTTTTTAGCATCGGAGCGCAGATCATGTTGCGAGTAGTAAATCCCGTAACCTTATCGTAGCTACTATTAAACCTTTCATCGGCATAGCAGTCATTTATTATAAAAGATTTTTTTGATTTTGCACAAGAACCTGCCAGCCCTTCGTCAATCTCTAATGAATTAGAAATTAATTCATCGGTATTCTCGCCATGTACTGTATGGAAATGCAATTTGTTATCACTTTCATTATAAAGAAGGAGTGAAGCAGCCTCGCTATTTAATAATTCTTGACTCGTTAAGATTATCTCATCAAGTAATTCTGCGAGAAGTTTTTTTTCTGTAATTTTCAAAGAGATCGATTCAAAAAATTCCAACCGTTTCAATATCTTTAAATACGCTTTCTGATCGTTAGTTAATAGATCTTCTTCCGGCATACTGATCCTCTTCCGTATTAAGTTATGTTACAATTTCTCTTGGTATTGCAATAGTCTCATAAAAACGAGTATCGGAAATATCTTTAATGAGCATAATTGCTCTATTAATCTCTTCAAAAGTCGTGTATAATCCCGAAACTGAAAGACGAATATTATTTGGTTTTCTGAAATCAGGTATTACCTTTAAATCACTTCTAATCCCTTTTATTAATGCTTTGCTTATTCTATAAGCTTCGGGATGAACTATCGAAACGTGACTGCCTCTTATACTTGAATCGAGCGGAGAACCGATTGAAAATCCCAAAGGGACTAGAATAGTATTTATAAGGTAGATCATATAGTCCGTTAGGAGAATATTTTTCTCTCTTATTTTTGAGATCCCGGCTTTTAAAACAATATCAAGCCCCGGCTCAATCGCCGTCAGGGAGATAATAGGGGGAGTGCCTACTAAAAATTTTTTTATACTCTCTGCAGGACGATATTCAGAATTGAATGCAAATGGGTCTTGATCGCCAAACCAACCCCAAATTGGGGATTCTAATTTTTCAATTAAATCTTCTCGCACATATAAATAGGCGGGAGCTCCGGGACCTCCATTTAAGTACTTATAAGTGCATCCTACTGCTAAATCGGCGTTGGCATCGTTAAGATTTATATCCATTGCTCCCGCTGAATGACTAAGATCCCATAATACTAAAGCACCTTTGGAGTGCGCCATTTCAGTAATTTTTTTTATATCGTAAGTGAATCCGCTTTTGAATGCTGTATGAGAAAGTACTACTAAAGCTGTATCTTCATCAATCAATTTATTTAGTGCATCGTCGCTGATTGTAATTTCATCTTCGCTTTGAGCAAGTTCTAATTTGTGTTTATTTCCGAAATCTTTTATGATACCTTGAATAACGTATAAGTCAGAAGGAAAATTAAAACTATCGCTTATGATTTTTGATTTTCCCGATTGAAGTCTTAATGCTGCATACACAAGTTTAAATAAATTTATAGATGTAGAATCTGCTATAATTACTTCCCCATCTTTGGCCCCGATTATTTTTGTTAATTTATTGCCGACCCGATATGGCTTATCATACCATGATTTATTCCAACTGCCGATCAAATCATCTCCCCATTCCTTGTTGATTACATTATCCAAAAAAGGGATTGTTCTATTAGGCAAGCGTCCAAGTGAATTGCCATCTAAATAAATGGTAGTAGGATCATTATTAATAAACTCATTGCGAAAACTCTTTAGTTTATCCTTGCCGTCCATTCTCTTGGCAGCAAATATGTCAATAGATTCAAAAGTATTTTTCATTTTAATCCTTCTTTGAGAATATTAAAAGCACTATCAAAAAATAATTTCACCCATAATTGGTACATTTTCCCGGAGGGATGTAATCTGTCTCGGGCAATTAATTCAGGCGAAGTAACTGCCTGTCTCGAAATTCCAGTTATATCAAAATAATATACAGATTCTTTTTCAGATTCTTCTTTATTTATTTTATTAAATATATCGATCTGCTTGGCAATTAACTCTCTATTCCTGTCTTCAGCGAAAGGTGTTGCTCCCCAATCGGGTATGGAAATAACTATAACTCCTTTATTGCCGAGTGCAGAATAATTGATTGAGCGTTTTAATAGTTGAGCAAATTGGGCTCTATATTCTGCAGTATCTCTTCCTCTATACTGATTATTAACTCCGATTAATAGAGTTACTAAATCATATTTCCCTTTAGGTGAAACGGCATCAATTCCTTTATTAAGCTCGTCAGTAGTCCATCCCGTTCGTGCGATAATTAATGGATTTTCTATTTTATATTTTAGAAGTCTGAGCGAATCGGCAAACTGATTGGGGTATCTTTCTTTTTCGGAGACACTCTCGCCGATTGTATAAGAATCACCTAGAGCAAGGTATGAAAAAGATTTGCTGTTTTTCATTGTATCAGATTGTTCCGTTGTTCCTGTTTGCCCTAATGAATCGGGTTTCGTTATCGGTTCGGTTTGTTCGATCGGTTCTTTTTGTTCCATCGGCTCGGTCCCGTTTTGCGCTTTGCAGCTTAGAAATAGTAATAATAGAATAATAAAAATTTTTATGTTCATCTACTTCCTTAATTCTGATATTCAAATATATGAAATGCGGAAATTCATTATATGTAAAAGTATTGTTCATCTTATTATATTAAGTAAAGAAAATAGAAAATTGTGATAGGAGTACCAAATGAATAATAAGTACAGGATAAAAATATTTTCAATTATTCTAATAGCACTATTTACAAAGTGCGATACCGATGCGCAAAAAAGTGATAAAAATATTCCTACCGGTATTTGGGTAAGATCCGGATATGAACTTTCTATTGCGGTTAATCCAAAGTATCCGCCTCGCCATATTACACAAGCCCCAGATGGGACACTATATTTTAGCAGTCTCGATAGTGAAATTATTACTTGTGCTAAAGATAAAGATAGCGATGGATATTACGAATCCTTAACCGAATATCATAAAGCGAAAAATGTAGTTTATTATGTTTTGTGGGATGATGGTGAAATCTGGTTTACCGAAAGCGGTGCAATTTATAAAACAAATGATACGAATGGCGATGGGAAGGCAGATGATGTAACGGCAGTTCTGCCAAACGGGAAACTGCCTGATGGAGGCGGACATGCTTGGAGACCGCTATTAATAAATAATGGAAGAATTTATACTTCCATGGGTGATTCCGGAAATATAAGCGAAGAGCCAAATTCGGAACGTCAGAAAATTTGGTCCTTCGATATGAACGGAAATGATAAAAAATTATTCGCCTCGGGAATAAGGAATACTGAAAAATTAGTTCTTCGTCCGGGCACGAATGAGATTTGGGGAATGGATCATGGCAGCGATTGGTTCGGAAGAAAAGTCGGCGATTCAAGAGAGAGGCAGCCGATAACCGATAATAATCCTCCCGAAGAGATGAATAAATATGTCGAAGGTGGATTTTATGGACACCCTTATATAGTTGGTAATCGACTTCCTCGTTATGAATATATCGATAAGAACGATATTATCGAATTAGCGGAAAAGACAATAGTACCGGAATGGATGGGTGGTGCTCATTGGGCATCGAATGGTATGATGTTCTATACAGGCGATAATTTTTCTTCCGAACATAAGGGAGATGCATTCGTTGCATATCACGGTTCATGGAATAGAAGCAAACCGGGAGGTTATCAAGTTACTCGTGTTCTTTTTGAAAATGGAAAACCATTCGGAGAAAAAGCTTACGTAAAATTTATTGATGAAGATTATAAAATCGCGGGCAGACCCGTGGACGTAATTAATGATATTAAGTCAGGCGGAATCCTTATCACCGAAGATGGAATGCTTCACGATAATAATTTTATCTATCGCTTAACGGAAAAGAAGAAATGAAATATTTTATAATAATAATCATATTTTATACGGGAGTGATACTCGCTCAAGAAAAGAAAATTACTCCCGAAGAATTCAAGAAGGCAGAACTGACATTTAAGCAAAAATGTACTAGATGCCATGGAAGCGAAGGGAGAGCTTTTGGAAAAAACTTTGCAAAAATGGAGAAAAAAGAACTAAGGCACCTTACAGAAGATATGATGTTCGGACCGGCTCGTTTGAATCCTACTGAATCAGAAATTAAAGCTATGATTGAATACCTTATTTCGTTACATTCTGATAAGGATTAATATCGCTAAAGATATTCGACATATTATCGTTTCTTCGTTTTTCCAAAATAATAATCCATCAAAATATTTTGTTAATTAAAGGAAAGTGTATGGATAGAAAAATAATATTAATAATTTTATTCACAGCTTCGATATTCTTTGCAGGCGGAAAAGATAATGCTGAAAAAAATATCTATAATCCTTATGTAAAAACAACAAAATTAATTTTTGAATCGAATTTCGGTGAAGTGTTTTCTCAAATAATAAACGAGAACGGAAAACAATATATTAAAGTCGATGGAGATGATTTTAAGTATTACCAACAATTAGTAGTTACCGATTCAAGTATTTCGATATTAGATACATATAGTAAATTCAAGTACCTCCTGTTTTTCACTAAAGAGATGAAAATATTTTATAAAGAACCCGTTGTGCGGTTTCCATTGCCTCTGGTAAAAGGGAAAACATGGACTTGGAGCGGTTATGAATATTTCGGAGATGACGATTCTTCGACAGTTGCTATTGAAGGAAGAGTGGCAGGCGAAGAGAAGATAAAAGTGCCGGCAGGTGAATTTACCGCAATTAAAGTGATTACCGAATTAGTAACAGGTATGGATTCTAAAAATACAATTACTGAGTGGATCGTGCCTGATATCGGGATTATTAAAACTCACATCACTATCGAAGGCGGCGGATTCACCGGTTTTTTAAGAACTATCCTTGGTTATAGTGAGATAAGTTTCGAGCTAAAAGGGGTAGAAAAATTGGTATTGAAATAATCGATTAATTTATTTACACTTTCTAAGAACAAACCCGAGGTGTAAGTGAAAATAAAATTACTACCTATTCTATTTTTATTAATTACTACGTCCGTTTACCCGCAATGGTTTAGACAAACCAACGGATTGGAAGCAAGCTGGAACATAGGCTTTGCTATCGATGCATGCGATAAAGACCACGCTTTTATTGTTGCCTCACATTCTATTTTTTGCATAACTAATAATGGCGGTGCACAGTGGAATCAGATTATCTGGCCTTATCCCGGTGAATCGGGAAGTGATGTCTCAATGACTGATCCAAATAATATATGGGTTGCCATCGAATCGGGGAAAATTTATTATTCTCCCGATGCGGGTCAAAACTGGGTGTTGCAATATTTTAATCCCGAAAGAGTAACTTTTCTAAATTACATCGAAATGTTTGATAATAATAATGGTATAGCAATGGGGGATGCAATTGGGACAAGCCCTGCTCTATTCTTAAAAACAACCGATGGTGGAAGAAATTGGATCGATATCAACCGAAATTATCTTATGGGATTATGGTCAGGCGATACTTGGAGAAGATTAGATTTTGTTGATAAGGATATTGGATATTTTTATGGATCAGGAGAAAACCCGCAAAAGCTATTTAAGACACTTGATGGTGGCGCAACATGGCTTCAAACTAATTTTACCGGCTATACTCAATTAGTTAAATTCTTTGATGCAAATTTTGGTTTCGTTTTTGATCAAGAAGTGTTTCGAGTAACTTATAATGGCGGAGTAGATTGGCAGAGTGTTTCTTTTAAGCATGCATGGTCCAATGATTTGGAACAAGTACCCGGAGACGAAAATAAAATATGGTTCACCGATTCTGCAAATCTGTTTTTAAGCAAAAATACCGGAGTTAGTTTTGAGCTTTTTCCCGTTGCCGGTTTTGCAAAAGCCAGAGATATTGTATTCACGGATAAAGATAATGGATGGGTGCTCTGCGATCAAGGTAAATTATTCAAGATTGAAAATGCGAGCGTTATAACTTCCATTGCCGCCGAAGAAAAACTCCCTACCGATTTTATATTGTCTCAAAACTACCCGAATCCATTTAATCCAACGACTACTATTACTTATGAAATTCCCGAAGAAAGTTTTGTATCCTTAAAAATATTCGATCTCCTCGGAAGGGAAATAAATACATTAGTAAGTGAAGTAAAACAATCGGGAAAGTATGAAGCAAAGTTTAATGGAGAAAATTTAACAAGTGGAGTCTATATCTATAAACTTATTGCAGCCGGGAATGAGATGAGCCGGAAGATGCTATTGATAAAATAAAAAACCCCGCTTTAGGGCGGGGTTTAAATGCAGAAATTTATATTCTTATTTAAGAATTTTTACTTCTGAAGCCTGAAGACCTTTTGGTCCTTGAGCTAAAGTAAATTCTACTTTATCGTTTTCTTGTAATGATTTATAGCCATCACCAATGATTGACTGAAAATGTACAAATACATCTTCGCCATTAGCTTGTGAAATAAATCCGAAACCTTTTGTGTTGTTGAACCATTTTACTGATCCTTGTTTGCGCTCTGCCATAACAGTGCTGCTCCTATAATGTTTTGTTAATATGATTTTGTTGTGACAGGGCTTTAAAAACGCACGAAGGGAACTGATACATCTACGTCTGCTTCTACTTCTAAAGTTTACTGCCTTACAACACCTAACTTAAGTAATTTAAAACTCAAATCCAAATTAAATCTTAAATCGAAATGCGGTTTATCTTAAGCATCTATATATTACTATTATGAAAAAGATTGACTTTATAAATAAGATGAACAAACTTGGGAGGGATTCCGAACCATTTATCTTTATTATTGATTTTGAATGCCAGAACGCAATTATTGAACCTCTCGATAATATTGATAAGGAAATAATAAAATACAATTTCGAGGGAAAGAGTAATGAAGGAGAAATAAAAATACCCG
>Ga0209643_1001647_pt1 | contig 19319 bp, 21 predicted proteins | sample AutmiccBRH37_all_FD_187383 | JGI IMG/M metagenome (GOLD analysis project Ga0209643, IMG submission 187383) | Deep subsurface microbial communities from Mt. Terri, Switzerland - Autotrophic microbial communities BRH/37_all (SPAdes) (version 2) | ecosystem: Environmental > Aquatic > Deep... | reverse complement strand
GTATCGACGGAGTGCGCTTCCGCACCCTGTCGGATCAGGACGCCACCACAGCCGTGTGGCTGGTCAAGCGCCGCCAGGAGCAGTCGCCGCTGGCGCAGGCCTTCATGGATCTGGTGACGCGCGAGGCGCTTTCGGGCAGTTGAAGCACCCCTCAGCGGCTGGCGCGAAGCCGGTTGCGGGCCTGGGCCGTTGCCGGCCAAGCAATCAGTTGAAGTCGTACTTCGCTTCGATCTTGCGCTTTTGCAGGGTGTAGTGGGTCAGATCGATCTGGTTCTGCGCCAATTGATCTTCCAGCGCGTCCATCTCGCTGTTTTCCAGCTTGCTGACGTGCTGCTTGGTCGCGTGATAGTTGATCGTTTCCGCTGCGCTGTGCCCGCTTACCGGGTCCCACAGGATGGACAGGGGCCAGAACAGCAAGTTGACCACGCCGAAACCGTACTCCCGACCGTAGAACGAGCCACCGCCGGGTAGCAGGCCGAGTGCCGTCCCGAGGGCGGGGCTTTTCTCTTCGACCGCCAGCCCGGCGGCTTCATAGTGGCGAAGTTCGGATTTCTGATATGAATTCAGGCCGCTCGCGCAGCCGGTAGATGCGAGAATCATACCGGCGAGAATGAAAGGGGTTAGTTTCACGACAGCTCCTTGTAATTGCGGACATGCGCGCTCCTTGACGCGCGGTCGCGGAAACTATCATGAAAGATGGCGATATGACATGTCGCTGCACAGCTAATGCTGACGCGTTGGTATTTGGCTGGGCGGTATGGCTATGTGGTAGGCGGAAAGGTCTCGGCGGCTTTAGCTTGAACTGTTCAGCGGTGCGGGCCTTTTTAGCTTGACACTGTCCACTGCCCTGCCAAAGCTACAGCGCAGCCGGCGAGGGCGCCGGTTATCCACCAAAGAGAACGATCATGAAACGGATTCTGCTAGCGTCCCTGCTCCTTACCGCTTCCGCCAGTGCCTTCGCCACCGCTCCGGGTGGGCCGGGTTGCGGCTGGGGCAACATGCTGTTCGAAGGTCAGCGCGGTCTGCCGTCGCACCTAGTGGCTTCGATCACCAACGGGACATCCGGTAACGCCACCTTCGGCATGACCTCCGGTACCAATGGTTGCTCCACTGATGGGGCGTTGCAGTACAACGGCAAACCGATGCTGGTGCTCGGCAGCATCATGACCGAACTGTCTGAAGACATGGCCATGGGCGAAGGTGAGGCGCTGACGACCTATGCCGTCGTGCTGGGCATCAAGCCTGAGGATCGCGCACATTTCGCCAGCGTCACCCAGGCGCACTTCGACGAAATCTTCAGCTCCGCCGATGTGACCGCCGAACAGGTCCATGCTGCTACCCTGGCGGTGCTCAAAGCGGATGCTCGTCTGGCTCAGTACGTCGAGCAGGCCTGAGTTTCACGCGCCTACCATTGTGCCCGCTCCGGCGGGCACTTTCATATCCGCTTGCCATTGGCCGAATATGCTTCGACCCCTGCTATTGCTGGCGCTATGTAGCCTAAGCGCCGTCGTGCTGGCTTCTCCACCCCCTGTTTCTGCGTTGCATCGGCTTGCCGACGAGACCTACTGGCATTCGCTTGGTCATTACGAGCGCGGCAAGCTTGGTGGCTGGCGAAGCTATGTCGATGATGACGACTTCTTCCTGGCGGAGGGCGGCGAGCAAGATCCGGCTGCTGAGCTCGCGGCGACGCTCACCGCCCTTTATGCTCCCGCGACTCAGGGTGACCGGCATGCTCAATGCGTTTATCCCGCGCGCAGCCGTTGGTTGCGCGAGCAGTTGAACCTGACCGATCTGCCAGCGGTCGAGTGCTCCGAATTTGCAACCTGGTACGCCGAAGTCGCGCCGCACAGCGCCGTGCTGGTCTTCCCGGCGGCCTATCTCAACAGCCCATCATCGATGTTCGGTCATACCCTGCTGCGCATCGATCAGGCCAACATCGATACACAGGGCAGTCCGCTGCTGAGTTCCGCGCTCAATTTCGGGGCCTTCATCGAAGGGTTGGATAACAGCATCCTCTATGCTTGGAAGGGCCTGATGGGAGGCTATCCCGGATTGTTTTCGCTGCTGCCGTATAGCGAGAAGATCGGCGAGTACAGCCGCCTGGAGAATCGTGATCTGTGGGAATACCGGCTGAATCTGACGCCGGATGAGACGGGGCGGATGCTTGAGCATGTCTGGGAGCTCAAGCAGATTCGCTTCGATTACTTCTTCTTTGACGAGAATTGCTCGTACCGCCTGCTTGAATTGCTGGAAATCGCTCGACCCGGGCTTAGGCTGACTGCGCAGTTTCCATTGACTGCAATACCGGCCGACACCGTGCGCGCTGTGATTGATGCAGGGCTTGTCGAGGGCATCGATTACCGCCCTTCGCGGGAGCGAGAACTGCTGGCTCGCACCGAGCCACTCGAAACCGAGGAGCTGAACTGGGTTCGCCAGCTGGCCGACGATCCACAGCTGCTTGAGCAGAGCGGCTATCTCGAACTGCCGGCAGAACGCCGCGCCTTGATTCAGGACGGCGCTTACCGCTTGGTTCGCTATCGCGTCACTGGAGAGGAGCGCGACGCGGCCAATGCCGCTCAAAGCTATCGTCTGCTACAAGCGATCAATCGTAATCCGCCGCCTCGCCTGGAAGTCGAGCGACCGATTCTGCCTGAATATGGCCATGAGTCACGCACGCTGCAGTTCGGCCTCGGCAGCCACGGTGATCGAGCCTTCGCCGAGTATGGGCTGCGCATGGCCTATCACGACCTGCTCGACAATCTCGAAGGCTTTCCGATGGGCGCGCAGATTGAAATCGCCCAGCTGCGGATGCGTCAGTACGAAGGCAACCGCTGGACGCTGCAACGGCTGGACCTGGCCGGAATTCGTTCGTTGACGCCCGTTACGCCGTTGCTGAGGCCCTGGTCCTGGCAGGTCGCCGCGGGGTTGGAACGCGTGCCGGAGGCTGATCAGGATCGACTGGTGGGGCATCTCAACGGCGGCGGTGGCTTCACGTGGCAGTTTGGAGACGGTCTGCTCGGCTTTGCTTTGGCTACGGCCCGGCTTGAGCACAACCCGGATTTCGGCGCCGCCATCAGTCCGGCCGCGGGTTTCGATAGCGGACTGCTCTGGCGGAATAGAGCGGGAAATCTGCTCCTTGAAGCGCGCGGCGACTATTTCCACAACGGCGAAGTGCGCCGACGCATCAGCTTCGCTCAGCAGTTCGAACTGTATGACGATATCGGCCTGCGTCTGGGCCTGGAGCGTAGCTTCAGCCATCGCGCCGAGGCCGAAACTGAAGTCCAGTTACAACTGCGCTGGTACTACTACTGAGGGGCCCTGCCTGCTTGCAGGGCGAGCTATCAGGTCAGGGCTGTTTGTAATGGGCAGGGGTTTCGCCTTTCTCCTGCTTGGGCACACGGGTAACGCGGATGTCGGTGATGCCCATGACTTCGGCCTGCTCAAGTAACTGTGCTTCGTCAGCACCCGCTTTAGGCATCACCAGACTGTTCTCGGCGTCGCCATTGTGTAGCTCGATGAGATGGCGAGCCGCTTCGCCCTGAGACAGGCTGTCCGCATCGGCGTCATAGGTCTCGGCGCGCGGATCGTTCTGGTAGATGTAGTTAATTTCGAATGTATGCGAAGGCTTGTCGAACATAAGGCGCTCCTGTTGAGTCACTGATGTTCAGTGGACTCGACGGCGTCGACAATCGTTCCGGTATACGCGCTGCGTGCACATTTCAGCGGAACTTCCTCCTTGCGGTGACTTACTTCACGCCGTGCTGCGCCAGCCACGCCATCAGCTGCGGCAACGGCATGGCGCCGCTCTGTCTGGCGACTTCACGGCCGTTGCGGAACAGGATCAGGCTGGGAATCGAGCGGATGCCAAGTTGCGTCGACAGCTGTGCATTGGCCTCGCTGTCGAGCTTGGCCAGGCGGCAGCGGCCCTGGAGCTGACTGGCAGCCTGCGCAAAGGTCGGGGCGAAACTGCGGCAGGGCCTGCACCAGCTGGCCCAGACATCTATCAGTAGCGGCAGGTCGCCCTTGATCTGGTTGGCGAATTGGCTCTGTTGCAAGTCGAACGGAGCGTTTGGCAACGCCTCGGCCTTGCACCGACCGCAGCGCGGTGCGTCGTGCAGCCGGTCCGCGGGGATACGATTGAGGCTGGCGCAGTGCGCGCAGGGGACGATCAGTGATTCGGTCATGACGAGGCTCCACGGCGGTATGCCATTAATGTGGAGCCTCGGCGGCGGATATCAAGCGCGAGTCAGCCCTTGGACGCGCTCAGCGCCTGGGCCAGATCGGCGAGGATGTCGTCGATGTGCTCGATACCGATGGATAGCCGGATCAGGTCCTGTGACACACCGGCGCGGGCCAGTTCCTCGGCATTCAGCTGGCGGTGCGTGGTGCTGGCTGGATGGCAGGCCAGGGACTTGGCGTCGCCGATGTTCACCAGCCGCACCACCAGCTTGAGCGCGTCGATAAAGCGCGCGCCGGCTTCCATGCCGCCCTCGATACCGAAGCAGAGGATCGACGCCGGCATGCCTCCCATATAACGGCGAGCCAGTTCGTGCTCGGGGTGATCCGGTAGCCCGGCGTATTTGACCCAGGCCACTTGCGGATGGGCCTGCAGGAACTCGGCGACCTTCAGTGCATTCTCGCAATGGCGTTCCATGCGCAGCGCCAGGGTTTCCAGCCCCTGCAGGATCAGGAACGAATTGAATGGCGAAATGGCCGCGCCCATGTTGCGCAGCGGCACCACGCGGCAGCGGCCGATGAAGGCGGCGGGACCGAACGCTTCGGTGTAGGTGACGCCGTGGTAGGACACATCGGGCGTGTTCAGCAGCGCGAAGCGCTCCTTGTGCTGCGCCCAGGGAAACTTGCCGGAGTCGACCACGATGCCGCCGATGCTGGTGCCGTGGCCGCCCATGTACTTGGTCAGCGAGTGCACGACGATGTCCGCGCCATGCTCGAAGGGGCGGCAGAGCATCGGCGTGGCGACGGTGTTGTCAACGATCAGCGGCACGCCGTGGCGGTGTGCGGCTTCGGCCAGGGCGGCTAGGTCGATGACGTTGCCCGCCGGGTTGCCGATGGATTCGCAGAACACCGCCTTGGTGCGTTCGTCTATCAGCGCTTCCAGGGCGGCGATGTCATCGTGGGCGGCGAAGCGTACTTCGATGCCCTGGCGCGGCAGGGTATGGGCGAACAGGTTGTAGGTACCGCCGTAGAGCTTGGCGACCGAGACGATGTTGTCGCCGACTTCGGCGATGGTCTGGATGGCGTAGGTGATTGCCGCCATTCCTGAGGCAACGGCCAGTGCCGCCACCCCGCCTTCCAGTGCCGCGACGCGCTGCTCGAGCACGTCGGTGGTGGGATTCATGATGCGTGTATAGATGTTGCCCGGCACCTTCAGATCGAACAGGTCGGCGCCGTGCTGGGTGTCGTCGAAGGCATAGGAAGTGGTCTGGTAGATCGGTACCGCCACCGCCCGGGTGGTCGGGTCCGGGCTGTAGCCTGCATGGATGGCGAGGGTTTCCAGTTTCATGGCGCGCTCCTTGTTCTTGTTCGTCGGGGGCAAAGGCCCGAGAGCATGAAACTGAACGCCTGGACGGTCAATGATCCAGGGCAAGCCTTACCGTCAGAGTGGCGTGAGCGGCCAGAACAGCGGAATCACCAGCGTCGCCACGACCCACAACAGCAGGTTCAGTGGTATGCCCACCTTGAGGAAGTCGGTGAAGCGGTAGCCACCGGCGTTGTAGACGAAGGTGTTGGTCTGATAGCCGATCGGCGTGGCGAAACTGGCGCTGGCGGCGAACATCACGGCGACCACGAACGCGCGCGGGTCGACCCCCAGATGCTGGGCCAGGCCGATTGCGATCGGAGTGATCAGTACGGCCACCGCGTTGTTCGACAGCATCTCGGTGAGCATCGAGGTCAGCAGGTAGATGAACGACAGCATGAACAGCGGGCCGGCCCAGGGGGTAATGGCCGTCACGTTCTGCACGACCAGCTGTACCAGGCCAACTTTGTCCATGGCGATGCTGATTGCCAGCATGCCGAAGATCAGGCTGAGGATCTTCCAGTCGACTGCCTTGTAGGCGTCCTCGACGTCCAGACAGCGCGTCGCCAACACCGCGGCCGCACCAATGATCGCCAGGCCTTCGATCGGCATCACGCCAAAGGCTGCCAACACCATGACCGCCAGGGTGGCGATGATCGCGATCGGTGCCTTGTCGCGGCGAAAGGCGCGCTCCTGTATCGCGTTGAGGCTGATCAGCTCGCCGTTGTCGGCGAAACGCTTGATCTGCGCAGGCGTGCCCTCGACCAGCATCACATCGCCGAACTGCAGCTGGAAATCGTCGAAGTTGCCCTGAATGTTCTCGTCCTGCCGGTGCACGGCCAAGACGCTGATGCCGTAGCGCGCGGATAGGTCGAGGTCGCGCATCGGTCGATGGCTGTAGCGCGAGCCGCGGCCGACGATGGCTTCGGCAAGGATCACGTCTTCGCTGCTGATGGTTTCGAAGGCGTCGCCCCGGTTAAAGGTCAGGTGGCCGCTTTCGCGCAGCTCCACCACGTCCTTTACCTGGCCATGGATCATCAGCAGATCGCCGGCGGTCAGGGTGAAGTCATGCTCCGGGCGGCTGAACAGCTGCGCGTTGCGGTTTACCTGCAGCACCTGCAGCCCGCTGCCGCCGTTCAGGTTGGCCTCGGCGAGGGTCTTTCCGATCACTGGTGAGTTCGACGGCACGCGCAGCTCGGTCATGAAGTTGCGATCAAGGCGCGGGCCGAGCAACTTGGACAGGGTGTCGCGTTCCGGCAGCAGATGCTTGCCGATGGTCAGCAGATAGACCATGCCGGCGGCGGCCATGATCAAGCCCGCCCCGGTGATCTCGAACATGCCGAACGGCGCCAGCCCAGCCTTGCGCGCCACACCATCGACGAGGATGTTGGTCGAGGTGCCGATCATCGTCAGCGTGCCGCCGAGAATCGTGGCGTACGACAGCGGAATCAGCAGTTTCGAGGGCGTCGTGCCGGCGCGCTTGGCCAGGGAAATCGCCACCGGCGTGAGGATCGCCACTACCGGCGTATTGTTCAGGCAGGCGGAAATCACCAGTGCGGTGATCGTCAGGCCGAACAGCACTCGTGTAGGGCTGGTGCCCACCAGATTGCCGAGCCAGTTGCCCAGCGCATCGATGCATCCGGTGCGTTCGAGCGCCGCCGAAATGATGAACATGCAGGCGATGGTGACCGGGGCCGAGTTGGACAGCACGCCGAGCACTTCCCCGGGCGTCAGCAGCTGCGTCGCCAGCAGCACCGCCACGGCAATCGCCACGACGATATCCGGGCTCCAGCTCTCTCTTACGAACGCCACCAATACCCAGATCAGCAAGGCGCAGACGAACAACAGCGGCAGCGATTCTGGAAGCATGGACGTCCTTAAGGGTGGCGACTGAGGCGCGCGTCGAAACAACGGGCCCGCGGCGCAAGATAGAGACGTCAGCTTAGATAGTCCAGAAACCTTTCCTGATGTTTATATGCGATCTGGTTATTAATGGAGAACGGGCGCGGCCGGCGAGCGGAGGGCTGGACCCGGCGGCGTCGCTGAGTCGTCCGTCAGCAAGGGATAAACGAAAAAGCCGCGCAGTGCGCGGCTTTAAAAGGTGGTGGGCCCACACGGACTCGAACCGTGGACCAAAGGATTATGAGTGCCGTTATGTGACTTTCTCGCAACGTTTCGGTTTGCTTCAGTTGTTCCGCAAATTAACCGGAAATCCCTTTATTAAAGCGGCTTACAGCGTTTTGCTTGTTTTCTGATGTTTCACCATATATCGTTCAAGCCCATATCCGAACGGGGAGCAGTTCGGGTAGCAACGGGGAACGAAAATGGCGAATCGCATAACAGATATCGAGCTGCGTAGCCTTAAAGGCAAAGTGTCAGAGCCTGCCGACCGCGAGGGAAAGCGGGGTTTCGGTACGCTGCTGTTCGAGCGCCGCCCCTCCGGTATTGTTGAGGCTTACTACCGCCAGCGCGTCGGCAGTTCTGAAAGCTGGATCAAGCTCGGAACATACAAGCGAGACGCCCGCGCTGCTGGGAATACCCTCGCTGAACTACGCACGAAAGCTAACGAATATGCACAGCTTGCAGCCGAGCAGGGCGACGTTAAAGCCCACCTTGCGGCGCGTGCCCTTGCGGATGACGCGGAACAAAAGATTCGCAAACGACAGGCCGAAATCGAGTCGCGCCGTGGGTCATTCGGGGAGCTGCTAGACGCTTATGCCGACAGCCTAGAGCGCGCCGGCAAAAGTAGTGCTGACGCGGTGCGCAAGACGTTTGCTTTGCACGTTAAAGCGCCCTTCGCGGATCTGATCGCTCAGCCCGCCGCAGACGTTCAACCCGAAGATATTCAAGCTGTTCTCGCTGCTGTTCTAAGCCGCACGCCGAAGGGCAGGGGGCGAGGCAACAAAGCCGCCGCTACCGCGAGCAACGGAATGCGCACCACCGCTGACAAGGTGCGCCGGTATCTTCGCGCCGCGTTCAGTCATGCGGCCAAAGCGCACTTGGCGCCGGAGCGGATCGCCACTGACGGCAAAGCCTTCTATATCAGTGCGAATCCTGTTCGGGACATACCCGTAATCGAAGGTACGGGACTTGGTATCACTCAGTCCTATAGTCCCGCCGAACTTGGCGAGCTGCTGCGATACCTGGACCAGCTGCCCGAGCGGAATGCCGCGATTGCTAAGGCATTGATCTACTTTGGAGGCCAGCGGCTGAGCCAGTTCTGCGCCGTGCCATGGGATCGCGTAACGGACGAGACGATCAGCCTGTTTGATACCAAGGGGCGCAAGGCGCAGGCGTGGGAACACCTGTTGCCCATCACCGACCGCCTTAAGGAAATCATGCAGCCGCTGTTCGATGAGCGCATCGGGCCGGGACCGTTCGCGTTGTCCGTTGGCAAACTGGCGCACCCTGACACCATATCCGAGCTGTTCATCGACGCTGGTCGGGCGCTTTTCGCTGAGGGGAAGGCCAGCGCCGCGTTCACCTGGAAGAATGTTCGAGTTTCAGCCGAAACGCTGATGGCTTCACAAGGTATCGGGAAGGAGCTGCGCGCCTGGCTGCTTTCGCATGGGCGTAGCGGTGTGCAAGAAAAGCATTATGACCGCTACAGCTATCTACCTGAAAAGAGGGCCGCGCTGGAGCTTTGGGGACGCTATCTAGACCGTCTGGCCAGCGGAGAGGCGCCTGATAATGTGGTTCTGCTATCAAAAATGCGCGGATGAAACAATTTGATACATTTAGCCTGGGCGCAAATTACATCGATTTAGGTGCATCAGGACGAATGAGGACACAGAACGCTATAGCACGGTGAGGGAGAAACGGTTCAGCTACTTGGCGCATCGCACTATATGTTGTGTTCGGAGCTTTGAACCCTGTGAAACACGACGCTACTATACGGCCACTGGCTAGGCATACAGCAACCGCGTGGAACAACCGATCACACCACGGTGCCACGGGCGAGCAGTAGGATTTGCAGACAAAGAAAAGCCCGGTAGTGGAATACCGGGCTGATCCGGGTAGGACGGTGGAACGTCCACGTTGCAAACCAGCTAGCTAGTTAACAACCCCGAGGGGAGAAGCTTTTGAGCGGGCTTCAGGTATACGATTAGTATACCGAGTAGACTTTATTACCCCAGCTGTTATGCGTCAATGCATAGCGTCTGATGGTACGTCACTCACCTCTCGGTTTTTTTCAACTCCAGTTGGAGAAACCGATGCACACATCTAAGCCCCTGATGGGCACCTTCAAGCCTGCCGCGCACTTTTGCGAGCATCTCGAAATCAGCCGCACCACTTGGTGGCGCTGGACAAAAACGCCTGGATTCCCCGAGCCGATCCGATTCGGTCGCTCTGTCCGTTGGCCTATCGAGCCCGTTGAACGTTTCCTGACCCAACAGGAGGCTTAGCCATGACTTATTCACAACCCTGCAATCCGGCGGGGACGGGATCGGCTTGCCATCCGATTGACCAGGTGTTGTCCCGACTGGACAAAGTGAAGGCAAACGGCGCTAGCAAGTGGAAGGCCTGCTGCCCTGCGCATGATGACCGTGACCCTAGCTTAAGCATCCGCGAAGCAGATGACGGGAAAGTGCTTTTGCATTGCTGGTGCGGCTGTTCAGCTCGTGACGTTGCGGCTGCTATTGGCCTAGAGCTGCGTGACTTGTTTCCAGGGAAATATCAGCAGCGGCGAGGGCCGAGCAAGGCTGCCATTGAACATGAGCGCCGTATCGTCAGCATCGGTCTTTCTCTACTCGCACAAGGGGCGAAGCTGCCGCAAACCGACCTTGATCGTTTGGATATCGCACGTCGCCGGCTAGCGCGACTGGAGGCCCGCCAATGACTGCCGCTCAGGATCTATATGGTGACCAATGGGGAGGGATGGTTGCTAGCGTGCCGGCCTTTGCCGCTGAAATGCCCGATCACGCGCTGGCTGATTATCTAAGTCCTATTACGGTTCCTCTGCCTCTGCCGACCGGACTTTCCGCCGCGATGGCTTGGGATGACGAGCTGCTGCCGAAGGAGCTTAGGTACTTCGTGAGAGACGTTGCCGACCGCACTCAGTGCCCGCCTGATTTTGTGGCGGTGGCGCTGGTGGTTGGAATCAGCGCCGTGGTAGGCCGCAAGTTCAGCATCCACCCGAAGCAGCACGACGACTGGGAAGTCGTGCCGAATCAATGGGGCTGCATTATTGGCAGACCGTCCGCGATGAAGTCGCCAGCGATGAAGCAGGCACTTCGCCCACTTGCGGCGCTGGAGGCGAAAGAGCGGGAGAAGCATAAGGAGGCGATGACCGAGCACAAGGCGGCTGGCGAGATGCTGGAACTTGAGCGCAAGTCTGCCAAGGACAAAGCCAAGAAGCTGATGACCAATGGCGATAAGGCCGGCGCGCTGGCGGAGCTGACAAGGTACGCGGATGACTTGCCATCGCCTGTGCCGCGCCGCTACATCGTCAACGACGCAACGGTCGAAAAGCTGGGCGAGCTGCTGAACGAAAACCCCAACGGCTTGCTGCTAGTACGCGACGAGCTGGGCGGCTGGCTTGCCACCATGCAGACAGAGGACGGCGCGGTCGGACGCGCTTTCTACCTGGAGTGTTTCGACGGCAGCGGGAATTTCGTCTATGACCGGATTGGGCGCGGGACGGTATTCATCGAATCGTGCTGTCTCTCGCTCATTGGTGGCATTCAGCCGTCGCGTATAGCGCCGCTGGTACGCGGAGCGGTCACTGGTGCGTTGGATGACGGCCTTGTGCAGCGCCTGCAATTGGCTGTCTGGCCTGATGACGACAAAGAGTGGTCTTTCGTAGATCGCTGGCCGAACCAGGCCGCTAGGGAGCGTGTCGAGGGTGTGATTCATCGCCTGGACCAAATGCCAGACGACCCTCGTCACGCGCTTCATTTTGTGCCGGAAGCGCAGGAGCTGTTCAACGCTTGGTATACGGAGCACATGCTCGAAATCAAGCGCGACGAGATTCATCCGGCGTTGCAGTCGCACTTTATGAAGATGCCGCAAACCATCGCCGGACTCGCTTTGCTGTTCGGCCTAATCGACGGTGGAATCGAAGCTGTAGGACTTCACGCGACCGCTAGGGCGCTGGATTGGGCCGACTATCTCAAGTCCCATGCGTGCCGTTTGTATGGCGCCGCGATCAACGCCCCGCTTATGGCCGCAAAGCTGATCCAGGAGCGCAAGGACAAGCTACCCGAGCCGTTCACTCCGCGCGACGTGATGCGCAAAGGATGGGCCGGTCTGGAGACGCTGGATGCGGTAAATGATGCTGTCTCGATCTTAGCCGAGCACCACATCGTCATCGGTTATGAAGTTGCTAGCGAGAAGGGCGGTCGGCCATCGAGGCGGTACGTTTGGCGGAGGGCTGCATGATGGGACGCTGGATGCAGCAAATCCAAAAAGGGGCCGATGCCGTACCGACAAAACCGACACAACATAGTTTTGTCAGTTCTGTCGGTAGCCCATCCGGCGATTTTGAGAAAAAGCAGGCTGCGAACGACCCGCTAACGCCGCAGCAAGTTGGCTGGCTGGCGTCCGTTGCGTCTCTGCTGGAAGTGGCAACTCACCATCTAGTTGAAGGCGGGTTTATCGACCGACATGACTTGGACGAGCAGCTTGATGCCGAACCCTCGGAAGTGGCGCGCCTGATCCGCTCTGATCCCCGCTGGTACTAACTCACCAAAGCGGCTGTTAGGGACCAGGGGAGGGACCGCAGCCGCAGCTCAAGGAGTAACACTATGACCGCAGCAGTAACCGAGGCCGTATTGGCCCACCTGACCGATGAGCAGCAGAAAGCCATTCACGATCTTTTGGAGGCGGAGCGCCACCACACGATTCATTACTGGACCGTGCTTAATGAACTGCGCGCACAAGGCCAGCTGACCGAGTGGTATAGGGAGAAGGGCGCAGGTAGTCATGCACAGATGGAAGCGTTCAGGGCCGACCGAACGAAGGTCAATCAAGCTCTGTTCGGCTGCGACAGCCTCAACGAGTGGGAGAACTTCGACGAGGAAGCATTGCGCGAAGTCCTGTAAAGCAAGCCAGGCACCAGCCCCGCCACCGCGCGGGGTTTTTTATGCTCGCTACAACGTGGCGAACGTACCTGTCAACGATTAGTTGCACTGAATACTGTATATGCGTACAGTATGCGTGCATGTCATCTAACTTTACAGGTACGACAATGAAGATTTCCGCCCTACGCGAGCAGCGCTCCGCCAAGGTCGCCGCCATGAAAACCCTGGTAGATGCCGCAGCCGCTGAAGGCCGCGATCTGTCTGCCGACGAAACCAAGCAGTTCGACACCCTCAAGACCGAAGAGCGCGCCCTGTCCGCTCAGGTTGAGCGTGCCGAATACCTGGGCGAAGTAGAACGCCGCGCCGCTGGCACTCCGGTATCTGGCGCACCCTCTGCCGACTTCGACCGCCTGGCCGACTCCGTGAGCGTCACCCGCGTGATTCGCGCTCAGATGGAAGGCCGCAACCTGGACGGCGCCGAGGCCGAATATGCCCGCGAAGCTGAACGCCGCAGCGGTCGCAAAGCCGAGGGCGCCTTCGTACCCTTCGCCAGTCTCGAGAAGCGCGCCAACACCACCGCGACCGCGCCTGAACTGGTCGGCACCGACCATCGCGCTCAGGACTACATTGGCCCGCTGCGTGAGGCTCTGCTGGCTCGCCAGATGGGCGTGCGCGTGATGACCGGCCTGCGTGGCAACGTCGCGATTCCGAAGTTCGGCAGCGGCCTCGAAACCGGCTGGGTTACTGAAGGCCAGGCCGTGCCGGAAGCCGATATGACCTTCGATCAAGTCACGCTGACCCCGAAGCACGTCGGCGGCAAAACCGAGATGAGTCGCCAGCTCATTCAGCAGAGCGCCCCGTCCATCGAGCAACTGGTGCGCGAGGATCTGAGCTTCTTGATCGCCAAGCAGATCGACGCCGCCATCATCAACGGTTCCGGTCTGGCTGGGCAGCCGCTGGGCATCCTGAACACCGTTGGCATTCAAGCTGCCGGCGACGTTCCGACGACCTGGGCCGGCGTTCTGGCGATGCTGGAAATGCTCGACGACGTGGATATCAGCAACGGTCGCTGGCTGACCACTGCCGCCATCCGTACCGCCCTGGCTGCTGCTGAGAAGGTCGCCGGTTCTGGTTCGGGCTTCTTGTATGACGGCGGAGCAATGGCTGGCCTGGCCCTGGCAGCGAGCAAGAACGTGCCGGCTGGGAAACTGATCCTCGGTGACTTCTCGCAAGTCATGCTTGGCGTCTGGAGCGAGGTGGACATTCTGGTGAACCCCTACGCTGAGCCGGCCTACAGCCGTGGCGGCATTCAGGTTCGCGCTATGGCCACCGTCGATACCGCCGTGCGCCACCCGCAAGGCTTCGTCGTAGCGACCGAGGTAGCGTAATGGAACGGCGCGCAAGCAATGGGCTGAAGCCAGACGGACGCAAGCTGACCGGCTATGCCGCTCGGTTCAACTCTGAGACGGACCTGGGCGAGTTTGTGGAAGTCATCCGCCCCGGTGCCTTCACCCGGACGCTTGCCGCCGCTTCTGCTGGAAACATCCGGGCGATCTATGAGCATGACGGCAAGTCGCTCCTGGGTCGCCTGGGTGCCGGCACTCTGCGACTAACAGAAGATTCCGAAGGTCTGGCATTCGAGCTGGACCTTCCCGACACCAACTTGGGCCGCGATCTGGCCGAACTGGTGAAACGTGGCGACGTGGCCGGCTGTTCGTTCGGGTTTCTACCTGTCCGCGACACCTGGGCCGAAGGCGCGAAGCCTGTTCGTGAATTGCGCGATGTTGATCTGTTCGAGATAACAATCACCGCAAATCCGGCCTATGACGCAACCAGCGTCCAAGTTCGTTCTAAATTACCGCGCTCGGTTCGCCTGGCCCGTCTGTATCTGGAGGCCATCGCATGAGCCTGATTCAACGCCTGTTCAAACGATCCAGCCCCGAGCCGACGACCCCGGCCTATGACACCTATTACGACCGCCTGACGGGCTTTCCTGGCGTGGCTGGCGTAGACGTGAACACCACGACCGCCGAAGGTATCAGCGCCGTGTATGCCTGCGTGGCGGCTATCTCTGAGACGGTGGGCAGCCTGCCGCTCGACGTGTACCGCAACACCGACAACGGACGCGAGAAGGCGAAAACCCATCCGCTCTATCGTCTGCTGCACGATGCCCCGAACAACTACCAGACCGCCCTGGAGTTCCGCGAGCAGATGCAGCGTCATGTTCTGCTGCGTGGTAACGCCTATGCGGAGATCGTGTGGAACCCGGACGGTTCGGTGAAAGCCCTGCTGCCGCTGCACCCGGATAGCGTGACCGTGCTGCGTTCGAGCCTGGGCAATCTGGTCTATGACCATGTGGACGGAAAGGGCAACCAGCGCCGCCTGCTGGCCGATGAAGTCCTGCACCTGCGTTACCACTCGGACGATGGGATTCTCGGACGCTCACCGATTCAGGTAGCCCGCGACACTATCGGCCTTGCCCTGGCAGAGCGTACCCACGGCGCCAAGATGTTCGAGCAAGGCACCAAGCTATCGGGCGTCATCGAGACACCACCCGGCACCACGAAAGAGCAGGCAGGGCAGATCCGCGAGAGCTGGTCCGCTGGTCAAGCCGGTATCGCCAACCACGGCAAGACCGCCGTGCTGCCGCAAGGCGCGACGTTCAAGACCGTGAGCATGACGCTTGAGGATGCCGAGTGGATCGAAGCCCGGCGCCTGTCCATCGTCGAGACAGCCCGTCTGTTCCGTGTCCCGCCTGTGATGATTGGCGATATGGAGGCGGCGAACTATTCCAACGTGGTCGAGCTGGCCCGCTTCTTCGTGACCAACACGCTGCGCCGCCATCTGGTCATGTGGGAACAGGCGATCAACCGCGCTTGCATTACCAACCCGGCGTTCTTCGTGGAGCACAACGTGGAAGGTCTGCTGCGTGGCGACAGCCTGGCCCGCGCCAACTTCTATCAGCGTGGCATCGAGGACGGATGGATGCTCCGTTCTGAGGTGCGCCGCATTGAGAACCTGCCAGCCATCGAGGGTATCGACGATGCGCAAACTGAAGATGCAACGCCTGCCACTGGAAGACCGAATGCACAACCCGATGCTGCCGATCAGGATGCACAAGCCAAAGGGGCAGCGGCATGAAGAAGAAGCGCACGCTGAGCCTGAACAGCAGCGCGTGGAAGACCCTGCGCGCCGAGGTGCTGGCAAGTGAGCCGCTGTGCCGTATGTGTGCCGCCCGTGGTCTGGTAGTGCCTGCCACTGACGTGGACCACATCGAGGACAGCCGCGAGGACTACACCGACGACAACAGCCGGGAGAACTTGCAGCCGCTCTGCCATGAATGCCACTCGCTCAAGACAGCCGCGAGCATGAATAAAACCGTGTTCCTGGGCTGCGACGTGAACGGCCTGCCACTCGACCCGGCGCATCCGTGGAACAAGGCGGAAAAATCACCAGCAACCGAGGGAACGAAGACCGCCCTCTCCCTGCCTGTTTATTGCTAACCGCCATGAAAACCACCCCACGCCGCCCCCGCTCAGACAGCGCCAGAGCCGCCGTAGCAGCCGCTCAGGCCGTTGCGCTTGGCCCTATAGCGCCGCCTGCGTTTGTGCGCGTGAGCAAGGCTGCCAGGCCGTTCTGGGATGCCATCGTGACCGCTCGCCCGCGTGATACCTGGACCGATGCTGACCTGATCCTGGCCGCGAGCCTTGCCCGCGCCTATGCCGACATCGAGGCGCTGCAAGAGGCCATCGACCATGACGGCCTGATCCTGGACGGCAAGCCGAACCCGGCGTGCGATCTGCTGGACAAGATGAGCCGCCGCGCCCTGGCAACTGGCCGACAGCTCAAGGTGGACACCATCGCCACCGTGGGCAAAGCCGAAGATCTGCCGAAAAGCGCCGCCCTGGAGCGAGACGCCCGCGCTCAGCTCGACGATGACCTGATCCCTACCTTGGCGACGATGCAATGAGCCGCGCCGACAAGATCATCCAGTTTTGCGAAAAGTACCTGGTAGTGCCGGAAGGCGCCGACGTGGGCAAGCCGCTGGTACTGGCTGAGTTTCAAAAGCAGTTCATCCGCGACGTATACGACAACCCGAACGGCACCCGGCGCGCCATTCTCTCGATAGCGAGGAAGTGCGGAAAATCCGGGCTTATCGCTGGCCTGATCCTGGCGCATCTGGTCGGGCCGGAAGCCAAGCAGAACAGCCAGCTAGTGTCGGGAGCTATGAGTCGTGACCAGGCTGCGCTGGTATTCAACCTGGCATCGAAGATGGTTCAACAGTCGCCGGCCTTATCGAAGATCGTCCGCATCGTGCCGAGCGGCAAGCGCCTGCTAGGTCTGCCGCTGAATACTGAGTTTCGCGCCTTGGCGGCTGACGGCAGAACGGCACATGGCCTTTCCCCGGTGCTCGCCATTCTCGACGAGATAGGCCAGATCCGCGGACCGCAATCGGACTTCGTGGATGCCATCACGACCAGCCAGGGCGCACACGCTGACCCGCTGCTGATCGCTATCAGTACCCAAGCCGCGAACGATGCCGATCTGCTGAGCCAGTGGATCGACGACGCCAAGCAGTCGAAAGACCCGCGCATCGTCTGCCACCTGTACGCCGCGCCGAAGGGCTGCGACCTGCTAGACGAGGATGCCTGGAAAGCAGCCAACCCGGCGCTGGGCCTGTTCCGCTCCGAAGACGACCTGCGCGAGCAGATGCAGCAAGCGGCGCGGATGCCGTCTATGTCCAACACCGCCCGGAACCTGCTGCTGAATCAGCGCGTGAGCCTGGACAGCCCGTTCATATCGCCTGACGTGTGGATGGCCTGCGATGCCGAGCCAGAACCCTTCGACGGGCCTGTGTATGCCGGCCTGGACCTGTCCGCTCGCACTGACCTGACGGCGCTTGTGCTGATCGGCAAAACCGCAGGCGTCTGGCAGGTTCGCCCGTACTTCTGGACGCCCGAGCAGGGCATCTTCGACCGCGCCAAGAAGGACCGCGCCCCGTATGACCAGTGGGCCGCCGAAGGTTATCTGCGCACGACACCCGGCGCGACGGTGGACTATGAAGCCGTGGCCGCCGATATGGCTGAGATCCTGTCCGACGTGGACATTCAGGCCGTGGCGTTCGACCGCTGGCGTATCGACATTTTCAAGAAAGAACTCGACCGCCTGGGCCTCGATCTGCCGCTAGTGCCGCACGGTCAAGGCTTCAAGGATATGGCCCCGGCACTCGACGCCCTGGAAGCCGAGCTGCTGAACGGACGTGTCGCCCACGGCAACCACCCGGTGCTGACGATGTGCGCCGCCAATGCCGTAGCGGTGAAAGACCCAGCCGGCAGCCGCAAGCTCGACAAATCACGCCGCACGGGCCGAATCGACGGCCTGCAAGCCCTGGCGATGGCAATGGGCGCCGCCCAAGCCGCAGCCGCCCCCTTTGAAATTGATACCGAGGTGTTCTTCGTATGATTACCGTGGCCGAAGCCAAGCAACACCTGCGCGTGATGCACGCAATGGAAGATCCGCTGATCCAGCTCTATCTGGACGCTGCCACCCGGCACGTTGAGAAGTACCTGGGGGACGATCTGCCCGACCCCATGCCCGAGGCCATCCAATGCGCCATTCTGCTGCTGACCGGGGATCTGTACGTCAACCGGGAGCGCCAGTCCGACCGCCCGATTCACGAGAACACGGCTTACCAGCTCCTGCTGGCCCCGTATAAATCGATGGCGGTGCTGTGATGAATACCGGACGCCGCCGCCATCCGGTCGAGGTGCAGGCCTATACCTCGACGCAAGATCCAGTTACCGGGGAAATGATTCAGGGCTGGGCAACCATCGGCACCGAGTGGGCGAGCATCGAAGGTATCAACGGGCGCGAGTTCCTGGCCGCTGACGCTCAGCAATCGGCCACCACGATGCGCGTGACGATCGGCTACCGCGACGACCTGACCACGGCGCACCGCCTGGCCTACCACGGCAAGAAGTACAACCTGAAAGCCATCCTGCCCAACAACACACGCACCGAGCTGGTTTGTATGTGCGAGGTCGGCTTGATCTAGTTTTTCGCCGCTGCCTGGGCGGTCCTACGGGAGAGCCAGGACGGGGTATAGTCGGACAGTCACCCGTCATGAAAGAACGCCGACAAGCTGTGCGGTCCGCCCTCCTTATGCAGAAACACGGGGCCGGTGACAGTCAACACCCCGCCCGCGTTTGGGCAATAGACCGGCCAGAGTGAGTCTGGACCGGGCCTGACCAGAGAGAGTCTGGATCGGGGGAACGCCCGTCATGCTTCGCGCTGGCGGGCGTTTTCTTTTGCAGCAGCCGCTCAGCGAAAGGGGAGCGGAACGGGGAGCAGTATACCCATAAACGAAAAAGGCCAGCTCGGGAGCTGACCTAAGTCGTTGTTTTCATTGGTGGGCCCACACGGACTCGAACCGTGGACCAAAGGATTATGAGTCCTCTGCTCTAACCAACTGAGCTATAGGCCCCCAGAAGGCCGGCGGATTATACCGGCGGTATGGCGACTGCGCCAATCGAAGCTAGCTGCTCCGAGGCATACGGCAGAAAAAGAACCCCCGGCATGCCGGGGGTTCTGGTCTTACTCGTCGAGGAAGGAGCGCAGATGCTCGCTTCTGGTCGGGTGGCGCAGCTTGCGCAGCGCCTTGGCTTCGATCTGACGGATTCGCTCGCGGGTGACATCGAACTGCTTGCCGACTTCCTCGAGGGTGTGGTCGGTGTTCATGTCGATGCCGAAGCGCATGC
>Ga0209643_1001644_pt1 | contig 19346 bp, 12 predicted proteins | sample AutmiccBRH37_all_FD_187383 | JGI IMG/M metagenome (GOLD analysis project Ga0209643, IMG submission 187383) | Deep subsurface microbial communities from Mt. Terri, Switzerland - Autotrophic microbial communities BRH/37_all (SPAdes) (version 2) | ecosystem: Environmental > Aquatic > Deep... | reverse complement strand
GTTGCGGGCAGTTTCGCAAGTTGCCACGACCTTGTGCGGCATGTTCAGTTCTCGGACATTCCCGGGCGGTGCGAACCCGGCGCCGGAACGCTCGATTTCGAAGCGCTCTTTGCGGCGATTTCAGGATGCGGATATCGCGGCTGGCTGGGCGCCGAATACACGCCCACCATGCCGACCGCCGAAACGTTGGGCTGGCTGAAGGCGCTCTGCGCGCCGTCATCCTGATTCCAGATACCGGATCGCGGCATCGCGCTCAAACAGATACAGCAGCACCCGCAGCGCTTCGCCGCGCGATGAGGTCAAGAGCGGATCCTGATGGAGGATGAGCTTGGCGTCGTCGTTGGCAATCGCCAGCAGCTCGTCGTGGTCGGGCAGTACGGCGAGGCGGAAGTCGGGCAGGCCGCTTTGCTTGACGCCGAGCACTTCGCCGGCACCGCGCAGCCGCAGGTCTTCCTCCGAGATCAAAAAGCCGTCCTCGGTCTTGCGCAGAATATCGAGGCGTGCCCGCGCCGTTTCTCCGAGCGGCGCGTGATAGAGGAGGAGGCACGAGCCGGCGCGTCCACCGCGCCCGACGCGGCCGCGCAACTGATGGAGCTGCGCGAGACCGAAGCGCTCGGCGTGCTCGATGATCATGATGCCGGCTTGCGGCACGTCGACGCCCACTTCGATGACCGTGGTCGCGACCAGCAGCACAATCTCGCCGGCCTGGAATTGCGCCATCACGCGGTCCTTTTCGGCCGCTTTCATACGGCCGTGAACGAGCGCCGCTTTGCCGGGGAAGCGTGCGTTGAGAACGGCGAAGCGCTCTTCGGCGGCCGCGACGTCGAGGACATCGCTCTCTTCGACCAGAGGACAGACCCAGTAGACCTGCTCGCCCTTGTCGAGTGCGCGGCCCACCGCCTCGATGGTTTCCTCCAGTCGCGAGAGGGGAAGCGCGCGCGTAGCGACCGGTTTGCGGCCCGGCGGTTTCTCATCGAGCTTGGAGACGTCCATATCGCCAAATTGCGTGAGGGTGAGCGTGCGCGGAATCGGCGTTGCCGTCATGACCAGCACATGGGCGCGCGCGGTGCCCTTGTTGGCGAGCGCAAGGCGTTGGTCGACGCCGAAGCGGTGCTGCTCGTCGACCACCGCGAGCGCGAGATCCCTGAATTCCACGTCGCCCTGAAAGAGCGCATGGGTGCCGACGACGAGGCGTGCATCGCCGCTGATAATGCGCTCCAGTATCTGCGTGCGCGCGCGGCCCTTGTCGCGGCCCGTCAGCAATGTGATTTCGAGTCCGAGCGGGGCGGCAAGCGCCGACAAGGTGGCGTGATGCTGGCGCGCGAGAATCTCGGTCGGTGCCATCATTGCGGCCTGCGCGCCGTTTTCCAGCGCGGTCAGCATCGCGAGCAGGGCAACGACCGTTTTTCCGGCGCCGACATCGCCCTGGAGCAGGCGCAGCATACGCAACCCGCTCGCAAGATCGGCATTGATTTCGCGGAGGGTGCGCGCCTGCGCACCGGTCAGGCGGTAGGGCAGAGATGCGATGAGTTTTTCGGCGAGTGCGCCGGTTGGGGCAAGGGTGCGCCCGAGCGGGCGCTTCATGCGTTTGCGCACCAGAGCGAGCGCAAGCTGGTTGGCGAGAAGCTCATCGAACGCCAGCCGCGCGCGGGCCGGCGCGTCGCTCGCGCAGTCGGTGGTGGCGCCGGGTGTGTGTGCGGTCTTGAGGGCGTCATTGAAAGCGGGCCAGTGGCGCGATTTGAGCCAGGCCGTGTCCTGCCACTCGCGCAGGTGAGGGACCCGTGCGAGCGCGCCCGTCACCGCCTTTTGCACGACTTTGGGCGAGAGCCCGGCGGTGAGCGGATAGACCGGCTCGAACAGCGGCAGGGTGTGCGCGTCCTCCGGCTTGAGGATATAGTCCGGGTGGCTCATCTGGAGCTTGCCCTGATACTCTTCGATCCGTCCACTGAGGATCCGCCGGGCATCGGGGGGAAGCGTGCGTTCGAGCCAGTCGCCCTCGGCATGAAAGAACACGAGATCAAGCGTCCCGGTGTCGTCGAAGCAGGTGATGCGATAGGGCATGCGGGTGGTTCGCGGCAGCGTATGTTTGCCCACCGTTACCGCGACGGTCACGATGTCGCCCGGGTGGGCCGCGTCCAGCGTCACGCGCCGCGAACGGTCGATCACGCCATGCGGCAGCAGCCAGACGACGTCGACGACGCGCGCGCCGCCCGTCACCCGCGCGAGCAACGCCGCCAACCGGGGGCCGATGCCCTCCAGCGATGTCGCCTGCGCGAACAGGGGATTGAGAATCTCGGGCCGCATGACGTCAGTTTAGCGCATGCGCGTCCTGAACCAGCCAATTCAGGATTTCGCCGTGATGGCGGGCGATCAGCGACACGTGGCCGTCGCCGGGAAAGGAGCGGTATTCGGCGTGGGGGAGGGTGCGCGCGTAATATTCGGCGATTTGCGGGGGGACCACCGGGTCGGCGTCGCCGTGCCACACGAGGGTTGGAAGCTGGAGGGTGTGCGGGTCGATGGGCCAGGGCAGATCGTAGAGCCGCGCATCCAATGCCGGTCCTTCGATCGACTGGCGCAGCGCCTCGCGCCAGCAGGCGATGAGATCGGCACAGAATTTTGGCGTCATGATCTCGCCGTCGCGCGACGCGCCTTCCGCAAACGTGAAGAGCTTGCGCAGGCGCGGATAATAGACATCCGCGGCGGTTTTCAGCAGCCCGGCGCGGATGGCCTCGAAGGCGAGGCGGCGCTGGATCGGGTTACGGCCAAAATGGCGCAGCAGCGCCGGGCGCCCCTTGTCCATTCCCGGCGCCTCGGGCGGGCCAAGCCCAGAGATCAACGCCAGGGCGCCGACGCGCTCCTTGAGCAGCCCGGCGGCGCAGGCCGCGTAGGGCGCCCCTCCCGACAGTCCCATGAGCGCAAACCGGCCCAGCCCGAGCGCGTCGGCCAGTGCCCGCAGGTCGTCGGCAAAGCGCGCGAAGGTGTGATCGGGGGCCGGGGTCGACAGGCCGTAGCCGGGACGGTCGGGCGAAATCACCCGCACGTCGCCCTTCGCCATCAGCCCGAATTCGAGCCGGCAGCTGGGAAACCCGTGGAGATAGATGACCGCAGGCCCGCTCGGCGGGCCGTACAGCGCATAGCCGAGCTGGCGCCCGTCCTTGAGCGTGATGGAATTGTCCACGGGATACCTTAAGGGGTGACAGGGGCGATCATTTGGGACTATATCGCGGGGATGTCCGCCTCCGCCAGCTTTCCCGACCGGGTCATGACCGACGATCTCTCCCCTCATGCCGTCCGTTTGAAGCGCCTGTCGTTTCGCGCCTGGCACCGCGGGATGAAGGAGCTCGACCTGATCCTGGGGCGCTTTGCCGACGAGCGCCTGACCACGATGAGCGAGGACGAGCTTGCGATGTTCGAGGAGATCATCGCGCTGCCCGACGTTTCGCTCTATCGCTGGCTGTCGGGGCGCGAGGCGGTTCCGCCCGCGCACGACAGCGCGATGCTGGCCGTGCTCAAGGCGCGCTGCGACGCGGGGGCAGTACAAAGTTAGGGTGTAAGGATGTCGGCACAACAGGCGCAGGCGACGCCGGCCGCAGCGCTGATCGTCGCGGGCGTGCCCGAAGGCTTCGACGCGATCGTCGTCGCGGGCTGGGCGCGCGAAAAATCTCCGGTGTTATATGTCGCGCGCGACGACCAGCGCGCGCAGCAGCTTGCCGACGCGCTCGCCTTCTTCGCGCCCGATGTCGAGGTCCTGCGGTTTCCCGCCTGGGACTGTCTGCCCTATGACCGGGTGTCGCCGAAAGCCGAGATCGTCTCGCGGCGGATGGCGACGCTCGCCGCGCTGGCCGAGCGCAAGGGCGCAGCCGGGCCGCTGATTATTCTTGCCACCGTCAACGCCGCGCTTCAGCGTGTGCCGCCGCGCGAGGCCGTCGCGCACTCGGTGTTCCGTGTCGCGGTCGGGCAGATGCTCGACACCGAAAAGCTTGCACAATTCCTCTCGCGCAACGGTTACAGCCGAGTCGGCACGGTCATGGAGCCGGGCGATTACGCGGTGCGCGGCGGCATCATCGACCTTTATCCGCCGGGCGCGGAGGCGCCGCTGCGCCTCGATATGTTCGGCGATCAGCTCGACAGCATCCGCCGCTTCGATCCGGCGACCCAGCGCTCAAGCGCGCAAGAGCGCAGCGTTGAACTCGTCGCGGCCAGCGAGATCCTGCTCGACGAGGCCTCGATCGCGCGCTTCCGTGCCGGCTACCGCGCGGCATTCGGCGCGGTGACCGACGACGATCCGCTCTACGAGGCGGTGAGCGCCGGGCGCAAGCATGGCGGCATGGAGCACTGGCTCGCCCTGTTCTACGAGCGCCTCGAAACGCTGTTCGACTATGCGGGCGCGGCGGCCGTCGTGCTCGACCATCAGGCCGACGAAGCGCAGGACGCGCGCCGTGCCACCATCGCCGACTACTACGAGGCCCGTCACGTGACCGGGGGAGCCAGCGCGCGCAACGCGTTTGCGACCCCGAGCTACAAACCGCTGCCGCCCGAGACGCTGTATCTCGAGCCCGGCGAATGGGCCGAGCAGATCGCGGTGCGTTCCGCGCGCCAGCTTTCTCCGTTCGAGGTGCCGCCGGGGCCGCTGGTCGAAAACGCAGGCGGACGTCAGGGCCGCAACTTCGCCCCCGAGCGCGCGCAGGACGGCGTCAACGTCTTCGACGCGCTGGCGGAGCATCTGCGTGTGCTCGCCCGGCGTGGGCTCAAGGTGATCATCGCCAGCTGGAGCGAAGGCGCGCGCGACCGGCTCGAAACCGTGCTGCACGACCACGGCGTGGGCGACACCGCGCGCGTGGAGGATTTCGCCCACGCCGCGCAGCTTCCCGGCGGCGCCGTCGCGCTCGGTGTCCTCGGCCTCGATCACGGTTTCGAGGCGCCGGGCTTTGCCGTGATCGCCGAACAGGATGTGCTCGGCGACCGCCTGATCCGCGGCCGCGCCAAGCGCCGCCGTGCCGCCGATTACATCACGCAGGCCAATGCGCTGGAGCCCGGCGATCTGGTCGTCCATGTCGATCATGGGATCGGGCGCTTTTCGGGTCTTCAGACACTCGACATTCAAGGCGCTCCGCATGACTGCCTGCTGCTCCTCTACCAGGGTGGCGACAAACTCTATCTACCGGTTGAAAATATTGAGCTTTTGAGTCGGTACGGTTCAGAAGAAACGGCCGTCGAGCTTGACCGTCTGGGCGGCACCGGCTGGCAGAACCGCAAGGCGCGCCTCAAGAAGCGGCTGCGCGACATGGCCGCCGAGCTGATCAAGATCGCGGCGGCACGCGAACTCAAGGGCGCGGTGCGCATCGTTCCCCCGCATGGCTCCTATGACGAATTCTGCGCACGCTTTCCCTATGACGAGACCGAGGATCAAGAACGTGCGATCGACGATGTGCTGACCGATCTGGCCGCCGGAAGGCCGATGGATCGTCTGGTGTGCGGCGATGTCGGCTTCGGCAAGACGGAGGTGGCGCTGCGCGCGGCATTCGTCACCGCATTGTCGGGCAAACAGGTCGCGGTCGTGGTTCCCACCACGTTGCTCGCACGCCAGCATTATCGCAGCTTCGCACAGCGTTTCGCGGGATTGCCGGTGAAGGTACGTCAGCTGTCGCGCCTCGTGACCGGGAAAGAAGCGAGCGAGACCAAGGCGGGGCTCACCAGCGGCGATATCGATATCGTGGTCGGCACGCACGCACTGCTGGGCAAGGGAATCGCGTTTCGCGACCTGGGACTTCTGGTCGTCGATGAGGAGCAGCATTTCGGGGTCAAGCACAAGGAGCGCCTGAAACAGCTGCGCGCGGACGTGCACGTGCTCACACTCACCGCAACGCCGATTCCGCGCACGCTCCAGCTTGCGCTGTCGGGAGTGCGCGAAATGTCGGTGATCGCAACGCCGCCGGTCGACCGGCTGGCGGTGCGCACATTTGTCAGCCCGTTCGATCCGGTCGTGCTGCGCGAGGCGCTGCTGCGCGAGCATTATCGCGGGGGACAGAGTTTCTTCGTCGTGCCGCGCATTTCCGATCTTGCCGAAACACAGGCGTTTCTCGCCGAGCAGGTGCCGGAGATCAAGGTCGTTGTCGCTCACGGCCAGATGCCGCCGACCCAGCTTGAGGATGCGATGACCGCGTTCTACGAGGGCCAGTACGATGTCCTGCTCTCCACCACCATCGTTGAATCCGGGCTCGACATCCCCAGCGCAAATACGCTGATCGTCCATCGCGCCGACATGTTCGGCCTCGCCCAGCTCTATCAGATCCGCGGGCGGATCGGGCGCGCCAAGCAGCGCGCTTACGCCTACCTGACCTACCCGCCGCGCCGCACGCTCTCGCCGGGCGCCGAGCGGCGCCTGCAGGTGCTCCAGCAACTGGATTCGCTGGGTGCGGGATTCAACCTCGCCTCCCACGATCTCGATATTCGCGGTGCCGGAAACCTGCTGGGCGAGGAGCAATCGGGACAGGTGCGCGAAGTGGGTCTCGAACTCTATCAGTCGATGCTGGAGGAAGCGGTGGCGAGCCTGCGCGCGGGCGGCGACGAGGCGCAGGACGAAGGGCAGTGGTCGCCGCAGATCAATATCGGCACCGCGGTTCTGATCCCCGAGAGCTATGTGACCGATCTCGACTTGCGCATGTCGCTTTATCGCCGCCTCGCACAGCTTGAGGCGCAGGAGGATATCGAGGCGTTTGCGGCGGAGTTGATCGACCGCTTCGGTCCGCTCCCCGACGAGGTGAAGGACCTGCTGAAGATCGTCGCCATCAAGCGGCTGTGCCGGATCGCGGCGGTCGAAAAGATCGATGCGGGACCCAAGGGCGCGACGATCACCTTCCGGGGCGGAAATTTCGCGAACCCGCTTGGACTTGTCGAACATATTTCACGCCATGCCTCAACCTTGAAGGTTCGCCCGGACCAGAAGCTGGTGCTCCTCAAACCGCTCGATACGCCGGAGGAGCGCCTCAAAGGGGTCCTTCAGCTGCTCGGGCAACTCGCGGCGATTGCGGTGGCGGCGCCAGCGCAAAAAGCGGTACACTGATAATCTTGCGCCCCGAGAGCGGGAAAGCCAACAGCGGGAAGGACTGCGATGAAAGCCGCGCGCGCCGGAGTGGGTGGAAAAGTCGTCACATTCGCGAAGTTCGTTGCACAGCAGCGCCGTGAAGCGGCCCGGATTGCGGGAGAACTGTCGCCGCTGCAGCCCGGCGCGGTGACGTTGAACGGCGGGGAATCCCAGTGGGTGGAGACCGGGTTCAGCGCGACGGCCGGGTCTAACTTCCGGGTGACGGCAACGGGTGCGGTATGGCTCTCCAAGCCGCTCGCGCTTGCGCTCGAGCCGCGCACCGCCTTGTGGGTGCGCATCGGCGGTGTCGGTCCGGTGCGAAAGCTGCTGAGCGACAACGGCATCTTCGAGGCATGGGCGAGTGGTCCCGTCGAGGTCATGGTCAAGGGGCTTTCGGAATGGGCGGGCGAAGACGGCACGTTGCTGCCCGGCGCGCGCAAGAAGCTCGCCGGCGGAATTGCGGTCACAGTCGCTGCGGATGACGGCGCGGCGGATGCGGCGCGCGGTCCTGCGGAGTGGACCTATCTTTGGCGGCTCGGCGATGGGCACATCTATTCCGGCGAGCACAACGACATCACGATCTCGACGCACGGCGATGTCGGCATCCTGTGCCGCGACGTCGATGTGCCGCTGACCAGCGAGACGCGCCTCGAATGGCAGTGGCTGGTGAAGCGCCTGCCGTCGCGCCTCCCGGAAAATCTCGCGCTGACTCACGATTATCTCAGCATCGCAGTTGAATTCGAGAACGGCCTCGATCTCACTTACATGTGGAGCGCGGGGCTGCCGCTTGACCATGTGTTCCGCTGCCCGCTGGGCTGGTGGTGCGAGCGCGAGACGCACTGGGTTGTGCGCTCCGGCGAGGAGGGGCTCGGCAAATGGCAGAGCGAAGGGCGCACGATCGCGGCCGATTACGCGGTCGCGATTCGCGGCGCGTTGCCCTCACGGATCGTGAAGGTGTGGCTGATCGCCAACAGTATTTTTCAACGCGGGCACGGCGAAGCGCGCTTTCGCGCCATCCGCGTGGGGTGATGTATGCGTAGGCGCCTTATTGCGCGGGTGCCTGCCTTCTTACCCACCACAAGGTCGGCGACACGACCGGATCGAATCCCCACAGGGGCTGCCGGTCCGGGTGGGCGAGCCTTGCCGAATACGCCACCCAGTCGGAGGGGTGATAGAACAGCGGCACGACATAGGCATTGGCCATCAGCATGCGGTCGAGCGCGCGCGCGGCGTCGACCAGTTCGTCCGGTCTCGTCGCTTTGGTAAGCGCGGCGATCACGGTGTCAATCGCAGGATTTTTCACCCCGACAATGTTGTAGGAACCCGGAGCGCCGGCCGCCGCGGACCCCCAGCGAAACAGCTGCTCGTTGCCGGGCGATAACGTACCGTCCCAGCGAAACGGCGTCATGTCGAAATCGAAAGTGTTGCGGCGGCGCTCCATCTGCGCGGAATCAACGCTCTGTATACGGACGGTAATGCCGACATCCTTGAGCATCGCGCCATAGGCAAGCGCCATGCGCTCGTCGGCGCGTTCTGCGACGAGGATCTCGAAGGAGAACGGGGTGCCGGTCGTCTCCTGGACGAGGCGGCCTTCGCGCAGCATGTAGCCTGCATCCAGAAACAACGCGAGGGCGTCTTTCTTGCGCCGGCGCAGGGCTGCGTCACCGTCCGCGCCGGGGCTGCGCCACCCCTGCGTCAGCGCCTGCGCCGGCAGGTGCGCCAGGTAGGGGGCAAGCAGCGTTAATTCCCCCGGCGTCGCAGGCCCTTTCGCGGCCAGCGGCGTGTTGGTGAAATGGCTTTCGATCGGGCTCAGCACACCTTCGAAGAGCGTGCGGTTGGCCCAATCCGCATCGAACAGCAAGATCAGCGCCTGGCGCACGCGCAGGTCCGCAAAGAGCGGGCGCCGCAGATTGAACGCAAATCCCGTCATGCCCGAAGCGCGTCCGTTCGGCAGGATTTCGCGCACGACACGGCCATCGCGCAGCGCGGGAAAATCGTAGGAGCTCACCCACTGGGTGGCGTCGCGCTCGAGCCAGATGTCGGCAAGGCCCGATTTCAGGGCATTAAATGCACTCGCGACATCGCGCATGTAGTCGTAGCGCACGTCGTCCGCATTGAAGCGTCCGCGATTGAGCCACAGGTCGCGGCCCCAGTAGTCGGGGTCGCGCCGATAGACGATGTGGCGCCCGATTTCATAGAACGCGACCGTGTAAGGGCCGCTGCCGAGCGGCGTCATCGCGTCGGTGTTGCCGAATGCCTTGCCGGCGAAGATATGCCTGGGGAGGATCGGCATCAGCCCGAGGAGCAGCGGAAGCTCGCGGTCCTGCTCCGCCGGGTCGAAAATGAATATCACCGTATCGGGGGCGGGGCGCTCGACCGCGATCACTTTTTTGTAATAGGCGCGGTGATTCGGTCGGCCGTCCCGGCGCAGCGTTTCAAACGAGAAGATCACGTCGTCGCTCGTCACCGGGACGCCGTCGGAAAAATGAGCCTCGGGGCGCAGCCGGAATGTCACGCGGTCGCGCGAAGGCGGCGTGTCCATCGACCCGGCCAGCAGCCCGTAAAGCGTGAAGGGCTCGTCCTGGCTGCGGGCCATCAGGCTTTCGTAGACAAGTTCGCGCACCCCGTCGGCGACCACGCCCTTGACGATAAAGGGATTTAGGCCGTCGAAGGCGCCCGGAAAGACCTGCCGGATGGTGCCGCCCTTGGGGGCGTCCGGGTTTGCGTAGGGGAAGTGATCGGCGTCGTCGCCAAGCGCCGGTTCGCCATACATCGCGACCGCATCGCTGCGCGCGCAGGCCGGTTGCACGAGCGCCAGAGCCACTCCCAGGCCCGCAAGCGCGATCAGATGGCGGGGCCAGCCCCTCATATGCGCTCCCTTGCGACGGCTTGAGCGTTCACGCGCGGTTCAACGCCTGTCCCGTTCACTAGCTGTTATCCTTAACGGGATGCGGTGAAGTCATTCAACTGTCTTGGGCTTTGCGTTAACATGTGTGTTAAGCGGGAGGGCGGGGGCCGCCCGCGCCCGCTCCAGGGCAGTGTAGAGGGAAGGGCATTTCCATGGCGGTATATACCAGTGAGTCGTCGGCAGGAACCGTGGGCCTGGCGGCGGCGGCAGGCGGGCTTTCGGCGGTTTTTGCCGATCTCATCCAAAAAGGCGACGCCTCGGCGGTGTTCGAACTGACCGCGAACGTCAACAAGCTCGGTGACCTGCTGTATCCGCCCAATCTGGGCACCTGGCCCGGGGTTCCGGTGGCTGGTGTCGGGCTCGGTCTGCTGCTCGTTTCGATCATTCTCGCCTTTATGTCGGAGGCGCGTTCCCGGACATCGGCGTTTTACAGCGGGGCGAGCGTGCTCACCGTGCTGATGACCCTCGTGCCCTACACGCAAGCCCTGCCGGCCCCCAGCGACATGACGGTCAACAAATCAGCGATGCTGCGCGAGGACTCCATGATCGTTCCCGCGACCTATCAAATGGACGGTTTTGCCCCGGTCTGGCGGGTGCAGGCGACGACGGACACCCCGGTTACGATCGTCGTCCACGCGCCCAATCGCGGACCGGCGAGCGCCCCGAACCGCATCAACGGCCAGCTTTACGACCGGGTCTCGGGCAAAACCTGGCAGTTCGGCTTCAGCGACGCCTCGTCGTCCTCGTCGGGTTCGGAGACGATCTACACGTTCAACCTGTCGATCCCAACCTCCCCCCAGACGACCTCGGGCGGGCTGGTGGCCGACCTGTCCATCCGGATTGACGTTCCGGGGTACCAGACCACGACGGCGACCCAGAAAGTCGGCCGGATCGGCGCTCCGGTGACGATGGAAGTGACGCTCCAGCCCTCGGCTCTCCCGGGATTTCTCAAACGCGCCCTCGAAGCCCCGCGTTTCTAGCCGGTTGTATTCAATCGCAACCTTCTGTTGCGGGATTTGTTAAAGGTTTCCATCCAGACTCGGCTGCGTGACCGAGGAAGGGAACGGTTGAGGGAGATGTTCGAGGACACGCACGCAGCCAGCGAATTGAACCGCGGCGACACGTTCCGCCAGAAGGTTGTCCTGCCGCGATCGTGGAATTTGGACCGTGGCGTGCGCGATGCGCTGTCCGCCGATTCCCTGGTTCATCTCATCCGGATTTATCTGGCCCAGCCCGTTTTGTGGCTGATCCCCGCGCTCTTTTGCGCGATGCACGCCCCGCCCGGCGTGATAGCTGTGTGCTGGACGGTCGGGGCTGCGGCATCCCTCATCTCATCGCGGGCCATGCAGCGTGCGCGGGCACGTTATGAACAGGGCGAGGGCACTCTGGAACTCGATTCGCGCATGGTGCTGTGGCTCGGGTTTCCGGCGATCTCTGTCAGTGCGCCGCTCTTCTTTATCTTCCCCAGCGGCGACCCGAATTTCGATGTCATTTTGGTGCTGACGCTGGTGATCTCGCTCACTGTCGTGGCCGGGGTGGGGACGCCGCGCGGCAGCTGGCTGGCCGCCGCAACCGGGCCGCAGGCCGTGGCGCTGACGATCGGCATTCTGGAACAGCGCACGCTTTCGTCCCTCGCATTCGCCGCCTTCTTGATGTTTTACGTAACGGTATGCTTTGTCCTGGCGCGGGCGGTGCGCGAGGATCGCGGCCGCCAGATCGAGACCCGTCGGCGGCTGGCGGAGGCGCTTGCCGATGCGCGGGCCGCAAATACCGCCAAATCGAAATTCCTGGCCGCGATGAGCCATGAATTGCGCACGCCGCTCAATGCAATCCTCGGTTTTTCCGAAGTGATCGCGACGCAGACGCTGGGACCGGTCGGCTCCGTCAAATACCTCGAATACGCCAAGGACATCCATTTCAGCGGCAATCACCTGCTCAATCTCATCAACGACGTGCTCGACCTCGCCAAGATCGAAGCCGGCAAGATCGAGATCGACCGTCAAATGCTGGATCCGTGCTCGCTGCTGGAAGCGGCCATCCGCATGACGACGCCGCGCGCACAGGCCGGTGGCGTGAAACTCGACTCGGCGATCGAGACCCGCGACCTGGTCCTGTTCGCCGATGAACGCGCTGCGACGCAGGCGCTTCTTAACGTCGTGACGAATGCCGTCAAGTTCAATCAGCCGGGCGGCACGGTCCATGTCGAGCTGACGCGGTCGACAGCGGGGGGCGTGCGATTTGTCGTGCGCGACGACGGTCCGGGCATTCCCGCCGATCAGATCGACCGTCTGTTCGAGCCTTTCGAGCAGGGCGAGAACGGCTACAGCAAGGGTAAGAATGGCACCGGCCTCGGCCTTGCCATTGTCCGTTCACTGATGAAAGTCCACGGCGGGCATGTGTGGATCGAAAGCCAGGTTGGCGAAGGCACCACGGTCTATCTTGAGTTTCCCCACGGCGGCGCCGCTGAATTGCCCGAGCTCGACGAGCGCTTCGCGTCCGTCGGCCGGCGTTGATCCATCCTCTTCGTCGCAAGACTCAGTAGGTCTCCAGCGCACCCATCCGCTATACTTGGTAAATTCAAGTGAGTCGTGCAGTCCCGGGGCAAGTCCCGGTCGACGACGGGTGGGCAGCGAATTCATGGACGTGCCGGCACAGATCAAGGCTTATGAGCATCTCGGTGGCGAGACCGGTGTGCGGATCCGCTACCGCGCGCCCCGGTATGAGGCGCGCGAACTGTTTCGCGGCCCGTTTCCCGTTACCCTGCTGAACGGCGCAGCCTACCTGCTGTCGGATCTGAGCATGAGCGGGCTTGCGGCCATCGAACAATCCCTCGGCCAAAGCGCGCTCACGATCGGCGACGAAATTCCTTATGAATTGCGGTTTGGCGACCACATCCTGCAGGAAGGTCACGCAGGCGTGGTGCGTACCGAGGAGACCCATCACGGGCGGAAGATCGGCCTGCGATTTTCGCGCGGGATCGTCGATGTCGATGTAATTGCGAAGCGCTATCGCGAAGAGCACATGCGCACGCTGATCCGCAGCAGCTTCGCGGACATCAAAAGCCCGGTGCGCAGCGACCTCAAATTCGCGTGCCTCGAATTGCTCTCCCAATTGCGGATCTGCCGCACCGCGCTCGAAGCGCTCGGAGAGATCTCGTCTTCCGAGGAGCTGGGTCAGCTGGTTTCGGACTGCCTGGTCCTGATCCGGCCGCAGATTTCAGATCTCGCTCAAATCGGAAACATCGCGATCGAGGAGAGCCTCGACGACGCGCAGAACCTGCCCGCGCTCAAGCGCTTGTTCGAACGGCTGATTTCGCCGGAGATGCTCTCCTCGCCATTGTGGGCACGTGCGATCGGCAAGCCGGTCGGATATCCCGGCGACTTTGTCCTGATGCGCGACGTCAACCGGGCGCCTGCAAACACGGATGCGGCGTTCGTCACGCTACTGGAGGCCCTGTTTCGCGAGGTTTTCGCCTGGATTCCGAGCCGGACCCAGGCGTTGAGCGATCTGGTCGGCCGGGAGTTTTCGGCCCAGCGTCCTCAGGAGAGCCTGCGGGTCATGGTGGTCGGGTCGGGCGGCATCGAGGAGCTGAGATTGCTGGTGCAGAAGGGGCGCTTCAGCAAGCACGTGGACCTGACGCTGGTCGACCAGGACGAGCGTGCGCTAGGCGAAGCGCAGAAGGTCATCTTCGAAGATTGCGCCAACCACGGCGGCGATGTCTCGATGCAGTGTTTCCACGCCTCTCATCTCCAGCTCCAGTCGGACGGCGAACTGCGCGGGCGGGTGCCCCAGCAGCATGTGATCCTGACCCCGCTGCTGCTTGATTATCTGCGCCACCGCCCGGCCAGTCAGCTGGTGGAGGCCCTGTACGCCCTTCTCGCGCCCGGCGGCGCCCTGCTCGCCGGCTGCCTGCGGCGCCATACGGAGAGCGCCCGGTGGGCCAGCGAGCTGATCTGCGACTGGAGCATGATCCATCGCACCAAGGACGAAGTTGTCGCACTGGCGACCGGGCTCGGCCGGGCCCGGGTGGACGTGCGAAGCGACGCGCGTGCGGACAATTACCTGCTCGCCGTAAGGGCCCCGCGCTCATCTGCCGCGTGAGCCTGGCCACAATCTTTAAAATAACAATCCCAGAGCTTGTATGATGGTCGCGGACGGCGACAAGATATTCTATTCCCTTGCGCATTTTGCCAAAGCTCCAGATTGACGAATTGCGCCTTGATGCGACGATGTTTACACTTCATCCGATGGCGGATGATCCCGTGCGTGTGTAGGGGGAATGCAACTTGGAAGAGTTGTTGTGCGCGTCTGAGATCTGGAGATGACAGTGACGGTGAAGCCTAGCTTTTCGGTTCCATTTAAGTCTTACGAGGAGTTGTCTGGCGGAGGTGGACGCCAGATCTTCTTCCGTGCTCCGCGCCTGCGGGCCCGTGAACTGTTCGAGCAGGAGAGCGCCCGGGCCGAGGTCAACGGCAACACCTGCGATCTTTACGATCTGAGCATCAGCGGGCTCTCGGTCATCTCGCCGAGCGAGGACGCTGAGGCGTTCGGGATCGGGACTGTGGTGCCGGTTGCCATCCGTCGCGCCCGCGAACCGCTTTTTAGCGGGCAGGCGCGGATCGTGCGCGTTGAGCCGTCCTATCGCGGAACCAAAGTGGGTGTGCGGTTCGTCGACACCATCGCCAATATCGACGAGATCCGCTCGAAGTACTCGGAGCAGATTTTTGCCGAGGAGGCGGATGCGTTCTCGCTCGAGAATGTCGGTGAGGTGGACGCGGCATACCGGGTCATGTGCACCCAGATCCTCGAGTTCGTTCGCGAGTATCAGGCGGACCTCTCCCACGCGGAACGGTTGAACCCCAGGCTGGCGACCGACCCCGGCGCGCAGAAGCGGTTGCTCGATCTGTGTGAGGCGCGCGCGATCCCGCACTGGGAGAATTTCGCCCTGCGCGGCAACGCCCTGATCAAGTCCGTCGAGCAGGACGCGCTCGTCCTGGCCGCGATGAAGAAATTGACGATCGCGCTGCTCACACCCGAGTTCATCAACGGGCCGGTGTGGTGGCGCAGCTATATGAAGCCGTTCGGGTATCCCGGCGATTTCATGATGATGAATTACATTTACAGCGGCGAAGATGCCGGCGACTCGCTTTATGCCCGCTTCCTGCATCGCGTGGGATGCCGGCTGTCGCATTTCATCTTTACACGGATGGAATATGTGCGCAGCCGCATCCGTCAGGTCGTGGATGAGAAGAATGGCGAGCCGGTCCGCATTCTCAGTCTGGCGTGCGGCGCGGCCGAAGAGCTGGTCTCGTACCTCGCGATGGAAAAGACCGGCGGCCCGCTCCACATCACCCTGGTCGATCAGGACGCGCGCGCGTTGTCCTATGCCTACGAGCGCGCTTATCCCCATATCGCCCGGCGCGGCGACGGCTCGACGCTCGAATGCCTGCACACGAGTTTCACCAAGCTGCTCAAGGGCGGCGATCTTGAAGGCAAGGTGCCGGAGCAGGATCTGATCTATTCGATCGGGCTGCTCGATTACCTCAAGCCGCGGCGCGCCAAGATCCTCACCGAGAGCCTGTTTGACAAAGTCGTGCCGGGAGGCTCGCTCGTGATCGCCAATCTGCGCGAAGCGCCCAACAACTACCGCTGGTTTGCGGAGATGCTCGCAGACTGGGACCTGATCTTCCGGACCGAGGAGGAGATGATCGAGCTGGGCGCGTCACTTGCGGTGACGAACCGCGAAATCTCGATCGACAGCACCGAGCAGGTTTATCTGATGGCCCTGCGCAAGGCGTAGGCAGAGCGGGCGCGAGGCGCTACTGGGCCTGCTGTGTCCGCTGGGCGATTTGCTGGCTCATGATCCGGCGCCCGGGGAAGATCGCGCGGGCGGTGGTGCCCTTGCCGAGCGCGCTCGTCAGTTCGAAAATGCCGTCATGCCGCTCGACGATCCGCTTGACGAGCGGAAGCCCCAGGCCCGTGCCGCCGTTCTTGCGGCTGAGCGCGCTTTCCACCTGGACGAACGGCTCGAGCACGCGCGGGATATCGCTTTCCTTCAGCCCGATGCCGGTGTCCGCGACCGCGATCTCGCAATCGTTTCCGGGCGTCACTTTGACCGATATGGTGACCGTTCCGCCCGTCGGCGTGAACTTCACGGCGTTCGAGACCAGATTGATCAGGAGCTGTTTCACGAGGCGCGAATCCGCCCACAGGATGGGCTCGAACGAGGGCTCGTCGAAGACCAGCGAGATCCCGGCCTCGGAGGCTTTCTCGCGGAACATTCGCAGCGTGTTGTGGACAAGCTGGACGATATCCACCTCGTCCTCGTAGATTTCAAGCTTGCCGGCCTCCGCCTTCGAGAGGTCGAGAATATCGTTGATGACGCGCAGGAGGTGATTGCCGCTATCGGAGATGTCCTCGACGTAGGCCGCGTATTTCTCCGAGCCGATCGGCCCGTAGAGCTGGTTCCGCATGATCTCGGAAAATCCGATGATGGCATTGAGCGGCGTACGCAACTCATGGCTCATCACCGCGAGGAACTCGCTCTTCGAGCGGTTGCCTGCACGGGCGGCTTCCAGAAGAGTCTCGGCCTTCGCCTTCTCCGCTTCGAGCAGGTGACGTGTCGCGAACACGTGCCTTGAGTATGTTTCCTGCCAGTAGCTCGTCCAGATCGTCCACGCCACCGTGGTCGAGAGGAAGAAGATGTTGTTGATGAGCACCCAATCGGGCAATGGATTGATAAAGTTGGAAATGAGGGCATAGAGGACGACGATCGCCGTCGCCATTGACGCGTAAAGATAGTAGGACAGGACGACGAGGTTGGTGCACCAGATGAAAACGAGGATGATGCCCACGTAGTACATGTAGCTGTAAGGCGGGTTCAGGAACATGAGCATCGTCAGGATGCCGCCGGCCGCGAAGGTGATCACCAGAAAGAGGATGATCTGGAAGAACTGTTCGACGTAGCGCGAATAGGCGGCGAGCGTGCAGCCTAAAAGGCCCGCGGAGAAGAGCAACCGGATTTTGATGATCGCGAACGCCTGCTCGCCGAGCATGATCAGGTCGAGTGCGCCGAAGACGACGTAGCTGAGCACGCCGATCCACATGTAGAGACGCACCACCGGGAGGGCGCGCCTCACCACGACGGTTTTGAAATGAGCCTCAAGACGCGGATCGCGGAATCTGAGACTCAAGAGGCTCATATCGGCGCCTTGCAGGTTTTGCAGTTCCGTGTTTGAGCCGCCGGCCTTCATATCTTAAAAAAAATGCTTGAGGTCACTGATGCTAAACAGATAAGCCATCGCCTCTAATATGCTGTTAATTTAGCGGTTCTGCGCCGCGCGAGGCCTTGGAAGACCTTGGGTTTTAGGGTTGTCGTCAAGGAGGGGTGGCCGAGCGGTTTAAGGCACCGGTCTTGAAAACCGGCGTGGGTGCAAGCCCACCGTGGGTTCGAATCCCACCCCCTCCGCCATGGCGTGACGCGAACGGAATGCAGCGCGCCGGTTGTCCCAAAAGGGGACTCCACGCGCCCGGAGCGGCGCACTCGACATGCTGTGAAATGCCCTACCGCGGGTTCACGGATCTGTCTCTGTTAACCGTCCCGCGGCGCGCTATCTTAGTGATGTGCCTGAGCGGCGGCACAATATTTGAGTTTGGTACCGGGGAGGGCCCCGGGGAGTGCCGAGATGACGCAACCGCTTGTAGATATCATCATTTTGTCGATGAACCGCGCCGATGACACCATCGCCGCGATCGCAAGTGCGTTGGAACAGGACGGTGTGCCGACGCGCGTGTGGGTGCTGGATCAGGGAAGCGACGCCGAAAACCTGACCAAGCTTGAGCAGTTCTGCGAGGGCAAGCGCGTGCATCTCGAGAAGGGCAAGGTTAACCTCGGCGTGCCGGGCGGGCGCAACAAGGTCACCAGCCTGGGATCGGCACCCTACATTGTCGCGCTCGACAACGACGCCATCTTTGCCGACCGCCTGACCGTCAAACGCGCCGCCGACTATCTCGCCGCGCACCCCGAGCTTGGCGTGATCGGCTTCCAGATCCTCAATTTCACCACCGGCGAGATCGACGAATACTCCTGGGGCTACCCCAAGGCCCTGCGGCCGCGCTGGAACGAGGAATTCGACACCGCCAAATTCATCGGCGCCGGCCATGCCATTGTGCGCGAGCACTTCGAGCGGGTGGGGGCGTATGACGCGGAGTTGTTCTTCGCTTTCGAGGAGCTGGATTTCTGTTACCGGCTGATCAATAGCGGCCTGCGCATCCGGTATGTCCCGTCGATCAAGGTCCTGCACAAGGTGTCGCCCGAGTTGCGCGTGTCGTGGACCGGCGGGCGCTACTATTTCCTGGTCCGCAACCGGCTCTACATCTTCGGTAAATTCGGCGCCTCGGCGCCCTATATCGCGCTGTTCGCGGCCGGCTATTTCATCAAGGGGATCAAGAACGGGGTCGCGCTTCAGGCGGTGCGGGCCATCAGGGATGCGGCCGGAATGCTCCGCCGTTTCCGCGCGCGCAGCAAAGACGATCCGATCTATCAGCTCAGCCCGTCTGCCAAGGCGTATATCGCGCACAACGAAACCCGCTATCGCGGTTCCTTCTGGCAACGAATCCAGAAAGAGCTGCTCGCCAAGCTTCCCAGCCAGAACATCACGCCGGTCGCCACCGCCGACGGCAAACAACGTCGCCGGGCGCTCAAAGGGTGAATGACAATGATGCCTGACACCGCCGCGCCTGCAGTCCCTCATATCCTGATCCTTGTGTGCGAGGCGGTCGTCGCCGACGCCGAGCGCGCTTATGTTCACGCGCGCGACCTGCGGGCGCAGGGACATCATGTGACGGTCCTGCTTCCAAGCGCGGTGGCGGGGCATTCTCCGCGTCCGTGCGCCAGCGCACTCGGCGTCAAGACATTCGAGTCCGAGCCGATCGGCGTCTTGTTCGCGGCGCTCATCGGGCCGGGTGCACCCCACATCGTGCAGGTGATCGGGACGGCGCCTCGCAATCTTGCGCCCGTGTTGCTCGCAAAAGCGTTCGGCAAACCGGTCGTGATCGATTGCCGCGGCGGAGCGGCCGATAAATCCGCAGCGAGTGCGCAACTCGCGAAACCGCTCCATGATCATATCGTGTTGGGCGGCGAGGCCCTGGGTTTGCGTCTGGCGGACGCGATTATCGTGCCCGGAGAAAGTGCCGCCGACGCGATCAAGGCGGATCGGCAGAAGATCACGGTGCTGCGTGACGGCCCCTGGCACGGACTGGCGATTTATCCTGCGGACCGTACGCCGTTTGCGAATGACCGGCCGCATCTGGTGGCCAGCTTGAGCGATTTCGATGCGTGCGACCGGGTGGATT
>Ga0209643_1001643_pt1 | contig 19360 bp, 17 predicted proteins | sample AutmiccBRH37_all_FD_187383 | JGI IMG/M metagenome (GOLD analysis project Ga0209643, IMG submission 187383) | Deep subsurface microbial communities from Mt. Terri, Switzerland - Autotrophic microbial communities BRH/37_all (SPAdes) (version 2) | ecosystem: Environmental > Aquatic > Deep... | reverse complement strand
CACGCCGTCCTGACAAGGGTCTGGCGTGAGGCGAGGGCGGGGGAGGAGGCTTTTCTGGGATTGCTGGACGGAGCGGTTTCCGTCGACGGCGAATGGACCCTGGCGGCCGACCGTCTGTGCGCGCGCGCCGCCGCGGTGCTGCGGGACCGTCCGGAAGACGTCTGGCCCCGTCCCGCGTCCGTCGATCAGGCGCGGGGCGCCCCGGCCGCCACTCCGGCGGAACTGGCCGGCTGTTTCGACCTGGTCGCCCTGGCGCGGACCGCCGTGCCGCGCCTGCCGGTCTGGCTGGAACGGCCCGACGACAACCAGGCGGCGGGACTGCGGCTGCTGATCCAAGACTGCCTTGCGATTTCGCCGGACGGCGGGCGGCGGATGATCGACATTCTCTTCGCCCATGTCGCCGACGCCGAGCGGATGCTGCGGGTCGTGACGCGGACCAGCCGCCTGGCCGACGCCGAGTCCATCCTCAGTCATTCCGAAATGGGGGTCTTCGTCGAACGCCTGCTCGCCTCGGTCCAGACGCGCGTCCGACGCATCGCCGCCGGCCTGTCGCCGCGGGATGGGGCTGACATGACGCCGGTGGTCGAGGACGCGGCCTGGTGCGCCGGCGTTCTGGCCGAAATGGACATGTGTCTTCAGGTGCGGCCGGACTCGCCCTGGGGCAAGGCCGCGCGGATGGCGCGGGTCGAGGTCGCCGGACAGTTGTCGGGCCTGATGAAATCGACCTCGGCCGCGGTTCACGCCGCCCTGCCGATGAAACGCCAGGTGCTGGCGGGCCGCATGACGCGCCTTTGCCCCTGGCTGGAGGCGCCGGCCAAGGGCGAGCCGATCGAGGCGGCCGCCGCCCTGCTGTCGGCGGTCGCGGGGCTGCGCGGGGCGGCCGTCACCTTCGGGTGCGAGGCGGATCGCATGGCGCTGAAGACGGAACTGACCGACTATCTGTCGACCTGGGCTAACGAGGCTCTGGACAGTATCGCCGACGGCGATGTCGCCGATTCGGATACGGCCCTGCGTCTGGTGGGGACGGCGGCGCGCTTCCTGACCCTGATCGAGGCGCTTGAGGCGGCCCGGGCCGTACGCCGTCGCGCCGCCGCCGCCGAGGCCGCCCGCGCCATGTATCCCAAAGGCGACGGCTTTACGGGATCCGGCGTCACGGGGGCCTCGCCCGCCGCCGCCTGATGCGATAGACGGCGAGGATGATCGCCTTCTGGATAATGACCGGCCTGGCGGCGGCGATGGCCGCCCTGCTGGTGCTGGCCGGGGCGCGACGCGGCGCCGATCCCAGGGCGGGCGTCGAGGCGGATGTCGGCGGGCGCGAACTGGACGAACTGGACCGGCTGAAAACGCGCGGCCTGCTGGACGAGGCCGCCCACGTCGCCGCGCGGGCCGAGGCGGGACGGCGACTGCTGGCGGGCCGGGTCGCGGCGGCGCCGGTCGTCGGACACCATGATCGGCTCTGGGTGCTGAGCGGCATCGCGGCGACGGCTGCGGGCGCCCTTGTTCTCTATGTCCTGACCGGCTCGCCCGGCCTGCCGGACCAGGCCTATGAGCGGCGCGTCGACGACTGGGCGAACCGTCTGGACACGCTGGAGCCGGCCCAGCTGGCGGCCGTCACCGCGCGGGTGGTGGAACAGCGGCCCGGCGACCGTCAGGCCCTGGCCATGCTGGGCGCCGCCCGGTTCGCCGCCGACGATCCCCTGGGCGCGGCCTCGGCCTTCCGCCGCCTGATCGAACTGGACCCGACCGACGCCCAGGCCTGGGCGCGGCTGGGCGAGAGCCTGGTGCGGGCCAATGACGGCCAGATCGGCGGCGACGCCGAGGCCGCCTTCCGCGAGGCGGTGAAACATGATCCCGACCAGCTGGGCGCCCGTTTCTTCCTGGGCGAGGCGGCGCTGCGCCGGGGCGACGCGCCGACGACCCGGGCCATGTGGACGCCGCTGATCGCCGCCCTGGACCCGACCGACCCGCGCCGGATCGACCTGGAGCGGCGGTTGCCGGCGCGGACGCAATGACGCGTTGGTCAGGCGGGGCGGCGCCGGTATATGCGGTCGGTCTGTCCTCCGAGCCCGGATCGTCCGCCGCATGAGTTGGCTGCCCAAATCGCCAAAGGCGCGCCGTCGCCTGTGGGTCGTCGCGGCCGTGGCCCCGATCCTGGCCCTCGCGGTCGGCCTGTCGCTGTGGGCCATGCAGGACAGCGTGACCTTCTTCTATTCCCCGTCCGAGGCCACCGCCGACAAGGCGCCCCAGGGCCGCAACATCCGTCTGGGCGGCCTGGTCGAGACCGGCAGCGTGCAAAAGACCGGCGACGGCGTCGTCGCCTTCACCGTCACCGACAACGCCGCCACGACCCGCGTCGTCTATCACGGCGACCTGCCCGACCTGTTCCGCGAAGGCCAGGGCATCGTGGCCCAGGGGGCCTTCGGCGCCGACCGTGTCTTCCACGCCAGCCAGGTCCTGGCCAAGCACGACGAAAACTACATGCCCCGCGAGGTCGCCGACCGGATCAAGGCCAAGGGCGAGTGGCGGCCGGAGGCGGAGCGCTCAAGCAGGCCGCAGGCCGGTAGCGCCACGGAACATCTATGATCGCGGAACTCGGGGCCTTCGCCCTGGCCCTGGCCCTGGCCCTGTCGATCCTCCAGACCGGCCTGTCCGCAGCCGGGCGCGCGCGCCGCAGTCCGGTTCTGGCGGGCGCAGCCCAGGGCGCGGCCCTGGCGGCGGCAGGCGCTGTAGCGCTGAGTTTCGCGGCCCTGATCCACGCCTTCGTCGTCTCCGACTTCTCGGTCTCCAACGTTGCGGCCAACAGCCACACCGACAAGCCGATGTTGTACAAGGTCGCCGGCGCCTGGGGCAGTCACGAGGGTTCGCTGCTGCTGTGGTGCCTGGTCCTGACCGTTTTCGGCGGAGCGCTGGCCCGGGCGCGCGGCCTGCCGTTCGGACTGAAGGCCTCGGCCGTGGCGACGCAGGGGGCGCTGGGGTCGCTGTTCCTGGCCTTCGCCGTCTTCACCTCCAGCCCCTTCACGCGTCTGGACCCCGCGCCCTTGCAGGGAGCGTCGCTGAACCCCCTGCTGCAGGACCCGGCCCTGGCCGTGCATCCGCCGCTGCTCTACGCCGGCTATGTCGGCTTCTCGGTCTGTTTCTCCCTGGCCGTCGCGGCCCTGATCGAGGGCCGGGCGCAGACCGCCTTCTGGCCCGCCTGGGGCCGATGGGTGCGGCCCTGGGCCCTGGCCAGCTGGGCCCTGCTGACGGTCGGCATCACCCTGGGCTCCTTCTGGGCCTATTACGAACTGGGCTGGGGCGGCTGGTGGTTCTGGGATCCGGTCGAGAACGCCTCCTTCATGCCCTGGCTGGCCGGCGCCGCCCTGTTGCACAGCGCCGTGGTGACAGAGCGGCGCGGGGCCCTGGCGGGCTGGACCGTCTTCCTGGCCCTGCTGGCCTTCACCTTCTCGATGCTGGGCGCCTTCCTGGTGCGGTCGGGGGTGCTGACCAGCGTCCACGCCTTCGCCGTAGACCCTCAGCGCGGCCTGATGCTGCTGGCCATCCTCGGCGTCACGGCCGGCGCCGCCTTCGCCCTGTTCGCCTGGCGTGCGCCCCAGCTGAAGGGCGGCGGCCTGTTCGCCCCCGTCAGCCGCGAGGGCGCCCTTGTTCTGAACAACCTGTTCCTGACGGCCGCCGCCGCCACGGTCCTCTTGGGCACCCTCTATCCCCTGATCCTCGAGGCCGTCTCCGGCGCGACCATCTCGGTCGGCCCTCCCTATTTCGCCGCCACCTTCGTACCGCTGATGACGGTCGCCTTCCTCATTCTGCCCGCCGGGCCGCTGCTGGCGTGGAAGCGCGGCGACCTGACCGGGGCGATGCAGCGGCTGGCGGTCGCGGCGGGTCTCTCCGTCGCCTTCGCCCTACTGGCCTATGCGTTGTGGGAACCCCGTAAGGCCCTCGCCGCCGCCGGGATCGGCCTCGGCGCCTGGCTGATCCTCGGCGCCCTGGCCGAGGTCGCCGAAAGGGCGCGGCTGTTCCGCGTCTCCGGTCCCGAGACCCTGCGCCGTCTCAAGGCCCTGCCGCTCGGCGCCTGGGGCATGAGCCTGGCCCATCTGGGCCTGGGCGTCTTCATCCTGGGGGCGGTGGTCGAGACCGGCTTCAAGGCCGAGACGGCGCGCGCCCTGTCGATCGGCCAGAGCCTGTCCGCCGGCCCCTGGACCGTGACCCTGGACGATGTCCGCGTGATCGAGGGGCCGAACTATCTGGCCGAACAGGGCCGACTGACTGTGCGGGCGACCGACGGCCGGGGCCGGGCGACACCCGTCAAGGCCGAGCGCCGCTTCTTCCCCGCGGGCGGCCAGACCACCACCGAGGTCGGGCTCGATTTCCGGGGGCTGGACGACGTCTATGTGGTGATCGGCGAACGGGCGGGAACGCCGGACCGGCCCGCCTGGGTCGTGCGCCTGTACTGGAACCCCTGGGCGCGGCTGATCTTCCTGGGCCCGATGATCATGGCCCTGGGCGGCCTGCTGTCCCTGCTGGACCGGCGTCTGCGGCTCGGCGTCGGGGCGCGGCGGAGGACGACGGCGTGAGGCGGCTTGCGATCCTCCTGGCCGCGCCGCTCCTGGCCCTGATGCTGACGGCCGCCGAACCGGCCGCCGCCCCCGACCGTCCTCTGAGCGATCCGGCCCAGGAAGCCCGCGCCCAGGCCCTGTTCGAGGATGTGCGCTGCGTGGTCTGCCAGCACGAGGCCATCGCCGACAGTCCGGCGGGCGTGGCCGGCGACATGCGCCGCCTGATCCGCGAACAGATCGCCGCCGGCGCTTCCGACCAGGCGGTGCGTCGGGATCTGGTGCGCCGCTTCGGCGACTATGTCCTGTTCACCCCCCCGGTGCGGGTCGGAACCTGGCTGTTGTGGTTCGGTCCGCTGCTTCTGGTCGTGCTGGCAGGGGCGGTTCTGGGGCTGCGCGCGCGCCGCTCGACGACCGAGGTTGCGCCGCTTTCGCCGGAGGAGGAAGATCGGCTGGCGGACATTCTCCGAAATGAGAAGCTTCGCCGCGATCCTGACGCAACCTCGCCTCACGACGGGCGCTAGTCAGGACCATCCATCGAACGCCGGAATTGGCGCCAGGGCCGTTCGGCCTATATCAATCGCGAAGACGGGGCGGTTTCGCCCCGACAGAAGATCGCAAGGACCACGATGCTGAAGCGTAAAGAGTTCATTCTCGGGGCCGCGGCCGGCCTCACCCTCGCGGCGGCGGCGACCGCGGGCGGCGTCATCAGCTGGCCCGGCGCCCACGCCGAGCCCCAGGCGGTGAACCGGATCAGCCCGGTCCCCGCCAATGGCGACAGCTTCACCCCTCCGCCCGGCGCGCCCAACAGTTTCGCCAACATCTTCGATCAGGTCGCGCCGGCCGTCGTCCAGATCGACGTGACGGTCAAGGTCGACCAGCCCCAGGGCGGCGTCTTCCAGATCCCCGGCCTGCCGTTCCAGTTCGTGCCGCCCCAGGGGCGCGGCGGCCAGGGCGAGGACGTCGAACCCCAGACGACCCAGGGCGCCGGCTCGGGCTTCTTCATCTCCCAGGACGGCTTCATCGTCACCAACAATCACGTCGTCGCCGACGCAACCGAGATCAAGGTCAAGATGTCGGACGGCCGCGAACTGCCGGCCCGTCTGATCGGCCGCGACCCCGGCACCGACCTCGCCGTGATCAAGGTCGAGGGCGACGACTTCAAATACGTCAGCTTCGAAGAGACGGCCGAGCCGCGCGTCGGCGACTGGGTCATCGCCGTGGGCAATCCCTTCGGCCTGGGCGGCACCGCCACGGCCGGCATCGTCTCGGCCAAGGCCCGCGACATCGATCCGACCGGATACAACGAGTACATCCAGATCGACGCCGCCATCAATCGGGGCAACTCCGGCGGCCCGACCTTCGACATCCACGGCCGTGTCATCGGCGTGAACTCGGCCATCTATTCGCCCACCGGCTCCTCGGTCGGCATCGGCTTCGCCATCCCCGCCGAGGTCGCCAAGTCCGTCACGTCCCGCCTGATGCAGGGCCAGACGATCGAGCGCGGCTATGTCGGCGTCGCCATCCAGAATCTGCCGGATGGTGCGGCGGAAGCCCTGGGCCTGCCCGCCACCATCAAGGGCGCTTATGTCGGAGAGGTGACTGCGGACGGCCCGGCCGAGCGGGCTGGTGTCCAGGTCGGAGACGTCGTCATTCAGGTGAACGGTCGCGATATCGACGGATCCTCGGAACTCCGTCGGATGGTGGCGGCCACCGATGTCGGTCAGACCGTTCGCTTCACCGTCTTCCGTGACGGTCGACGTCAGGAGATCGCGATCCGCGCCGTCAAGCGGCCGTCGGATGAAGAGCTTGATTCTTCGACACGCGAGGGCGGTCCTTCCGCGACGCCGGGAGCGACAGCCAACTCGACGGTCGAGGGCATGAAGGTGGCGTCCCTGACGCCCGCCGTGCGCCAGCGTTACGGTCTGCCGACGGATGTCGAGGGCGTGGTTGTCGTCGAGACCGTCCCTGGCTCCAAGGCCGCGCAACTGGGCATTCCGGCCGGTGCGGTCATCCAGCGCGCCAACAACCAGGTCGTCAACTCCCCTGCCGATCTCGAGAGGGCCATCACCGCCGCACGTGGCGCGGGCCGTCCCGGCGTGCTGCTCATGGTCCGGACGCCGAACGGCGCGACCTCGGTCGTTCTCGAACTGCCGAAGAACTGATCGGTATTCTGACCAAGGCTTAACTCACTGAATCGCCGCCGATGGGATACCATCGGCGGCGGTTTTGATTCCGGGAGGGGTTTGATGCGGATTCTGGTGGTCGAGGACGACGCCGAGGCGGCGACGGCCATGGTGCGGGGCCTGTCCGAGGCCGGCCATGAGGTGACCCATGCGGTGGACGGCGCCTTCGGCCTGCTGGAGTCGCAGAAGGGCGGCTATGACGTCTATGTCGTCGACCGGATGATGCCGCGCCTCGACGGCGTCGGCATGGTCGAGACCGTCCGTAAGGGCGGGGACCAGACCCCGGTCCTGTTCCTGTCCGCCCTGGGCGAGGTCGAGGACCGGGTCACGGGCCTGAAGGCCGGCGCCGACGACTATCTTGTCAAGCCCTACGCCTTCGCCGAACTGATCGCGCGGGTCCAGGCCCTGGCCCGCCGGCGCGAGACCGGCGGCGTCCAGACCGTGCTGAAGGTCGGGGACCTGGAGATGAACCTGATCGCCCGCACCGTCCATCGCGGCGCCACCGAGATCGACCTGCAACCGCGCGAGTTCCAGCTGCTGGAGTTCCTGATGCGCCACGCCGGTCAGTCGGTGACCCGCACCATGCTGCTGGAAAAGGTCTGGGAATATCATTTCGACCCCCAGACCAACGTCATCGACGTCCACATCAGCCGCCTGCGCTCCAAGATCGACAAGGGGTTCGACCGGGCCATGCTCCAGACCGTGCGCGGGGCGGGGTATCGGTTGGAGGCGTAAGGGCATTTATTCTCCCTCCCCCTCGGGGGAGGGTGGCCGCGCAGCGGCCGGGTGGGGAGGGCAGGGCGACATGGCGATCATTGCTCGAGCCCGCGCGATGCGGAAGACGATGACGCCCGCCGAAGCCCGTCTGTGGATCGCCCTACGCGCCCTTCGGTCGGAGGGGCTGCATTTCCGACGGCAGGCGCCTCTTCGCGGCTACTATCTCGACTTTTTCTGCTGGGCTCGCGGCGTGATCGTGGAAGTGGACGGCGATTCTCATCTGGTCGAAGATCGAGCAAGACAGGATCGCGTTCGCGACGCTGTCTTCGCGAGAGAGGGGTTGGTGACGTTGCGCTATGACAACCTCATGGTCAGGGACCAGTTGGCGCGCATCGTCGAGGACGTGCGTGCGTCTTGCCTTGCCCGCCCCACCCGGGCGCCGCTGCGCGGCGACCACCCTCCCCCGCAGGGGGAGGGAGAACCCTCTTAACCATGCGCCTCCCCTCCCTCCTTCGCCGCACTCCCTTCCGGCTGACCCTGCTGTTCCTGGCCCTGTTCGTGGCGGCGGCCGGGGCGATCCTGGCCTATGTCTATTTCGCCTCGGCGTCCGAGGCCCAGGCCCGCGCCCGGACCGATGTGGAGACCGAGCTCGAGGCCCTGACGGCCATCCATCGGACGCGAGGGATCGACGCTCTGAACCAGGCCCTGGTCGAACGGACGATCCGGGGCGGTCCCTATCTGTATCTGCTGACCGGGCCGGACGGCCGGATCGTCACCGGCAATCTGTCGGTCATGCCCTTCGACCTCCAGGAGCAGCGCCGGGCTGGAACGGGCGAATGGAGCACCTTCCGCCTCACCAGCACCGATCCGGACGGTCGGGTCGAGAACCGCCGCTCCATCGGCGTGATCATGCCGCTGGCCGGCGGCGACACCCTGTTCGTCGGCGAGGATATCGGCGGGATCGAGGAATATCTGTCGCGCCTGACCCAGGCCCTGTGGGGCGCCATGGGCCTGGTCATGCTGCTGGGCCTCGCGGGCGGTCTCTACATCAGCCGACGGGTCGAAAGCGCCATGGGCGGGCTGAACCGCGTGGTCCAGGCGGTGCAGGAGGGCGACCTGAAACAGCGCGCGGTGATCCGCCACACCGGCGACGAACTGGACGAACTGGGCCAGGGGCTGAACACCATGCTGGACCGGCTGGAGGGGTCGATGGCCTCGATCCGCCACGCAGGCGACGCCATCGCCCACGATCTGCGCTCGCCCCTGACGCGGATGCGGGCCAGGCTGGAGGTGGCCCTGATCGACGCCGAGGCGGGCAAGATCGACGGGGTGGACGCCCTGGGCATCGCCCTGGACGAGGCCGATCATCTTTTGAAGACCTTCAACACCGTCCTGGCCATCGCCCGGCTTCAGGCGGGCGGGGCCCCTGACCCTAAGATCATGGACGCCGCCGAACTGGCCGCAGACATGGCCGAACTGTACGAGCCGGCGGCCGAGGACAAGTCCATCGACTTCTCGGCCGAGATCGAGACCGGCCTGATGATCGAGGCCAACCAGCCCTTCCTGGCCCAGGCCCTGGCCAATCTGATCGACAACGCCATCAAATACACCCCGGCCGGCGGGGCGGTGAAACTGCGGGCGCGGCGACGGTCGTCGGGCGAGATCGAATATTCCGTCACCGACACCGGCCCCGGCGTGCCGGAAGAGGACCGCGAACGGGTGGTCCAGCGGTTCGTGCGCCTGGACAACAGCCGCACCGAGCCCGGCTCTGGCCTGGGCCTGTCCCTGGTCACGGCGGTGGCCGAGGCCCACGGCGGCCGGGTGGTGCTGGACGAAGGCCCCGGCGCCTACGAAGGTTTCGGCCCCGGCCTGCGCGTGGCCCTGGTGCTGCCGCCGGCGAGCCAGGGTTAGTTCTCTCCGCTCATCCCAGCGACCCGAAGGGCGGCGCGGAGCAGCCAAAGCCGGGACCCAGTGCTTTGGGCGCGCGGCCTTGTGATCCGTGTCAGGATCGTGGTCCAACGCTATGCCGAGCGAAAGCACTGGGTCCCGGCTTTCGCCGGGATGAGCGGAAGAGTCGAATGCCCGATCCCAAGCCCCAACCCCTGTTCGAAATCCTGAGCCCCGCAGGCCCCGTCGCCAATTCCGCCGCAGCCGAACGCCTGCTGGAGACCCTGACCCAGGCCGCCGACGCCGACGGATGGCGAGCGACCCTCGACGCCGCCTGGCCGGCCCTGGCTCCGGTCGCCGGGGCCTCGCCCTATCTCGCCGGCCTCATGCGTCGTCGCCCGGCGAACCTGCGCCGGATACTGGAGACCGCCCCCGCCGCCGGCCTGGCCCGGATACTGGCCGAGACCGACGCCCTGGACGACGAACCCGACGCAGTGCGGGCGCCGCTGCGGGTGCTGAAGGCCGACCTGCATCTGCTGACGGCCCTGGCCGATCTGGGCGGGGTCTGGGATCTGGATCAGGTCACTGGCGCGCTATCCACCTTCGCCGACGCCGTCTGTCGCGCCGCGCTGCGGGCCGTCGCCGCCGAGCAGCGGGCGCGGGGCCGACTGGTCTCGCCGCCCGACGACCCGCGCGGCCCCATTCCTGGCCTGTTCGGCCTGGCCATGGGCAAGCATGGCGCGGACGAGCTGAACTATTCGTCCGACATCGACATCTCCCTCTTCTTCGAGCCGCGCCTGATGGGCCTGGCCCTGCGCGAGGGCGAGGAGATGCAGGACTTCGCCAATCGCGTCGGCAAGGGGATCGCCGGCCTGCTGAGCGAGCGGACCGCCGACGGCTATGTCTTCCGCGTCGATCTGCGGCTGCGGCCCGATCCCTCCTCGACCCCGCCGGTGGTCGCCGCGCCGATGGCCCTGGCCTATTACGAGAGCGTCGGCCAGAACTGGGAGCGGGCGGCCTTCATCAAGGCGCGGCCGGTGCTGGGCGACCCGCGCGCCGCCGCCCGGTTCGTCAAGGCCCTGCGCCCCTTCATCTGGCGGCGCAGCCTCGACTACGCCGCCGTGCTCGACATCCAGGCCATCAAGCGCCAGATTCACGTCCACAAGACCGGCGAGGGGCTGCAGGCCGCCGGGGCCAATCTGAAACTGGGCCGGGGCGGCATCCGCGAGATCGAATTCTACGCCCAGACCCAGCAACTGATCCTGGGCGGCCGCGACCCCGCCCTGCGCCGCCAGCGCACGCTTGAGGCCCTGACCGCCCTGTCCGAGGCGGATCATGTTCCGGCCTCGGTCGCCCAGGCCCTGTCCGCCGCCTATGTCGAACTGCGCGGGCTGGAACACCGGGTCCAGATGCTGGACGACGAACAGACCCACCGCCTGCCGGAAGACCCCGAACGCCGCGCCGCCGTCGCCGCCCTGGCCGGATGGAGCGATCTCGCCGCCTTTGACGCCCATGTCGAGGCCCTGCTGGTTCAGGTGAACACCCGCTACGGCGAACTGTTCGAGGGCGGGGAGGAGCTGGACTCCGCCTATGGCAGCCTGGTCTTCACCGGGGTCGAGAACGATCCCGAGACCCTGGAGACCCTGCGCCGGATGGGCTTCTCAGAGGCCGCCTCCGTCGCCGACACCATCCGTTCCTGGCACCACGGCCGCATCCCGGCGACGCGCACCGCGCGGGGCCGCGAGCTGTTCACCCGCCTGGCGCCCCGACTGCTGGAGGCCCTGGCCCGGTCCGGCGCGCCGGACGACGCCTTCCGCCGGTTCGCGGTCTTCTTCTCGGGTCTGGCGGCGGGGGTCCAGGTCCAGGCCCTGTTCCTGAACCAGCCGAAACTGTTCGAGATGGTGCTGGGCGTCATGGCCTTCGCCCCGCGTCTGGCCCGGACCCTGGGCCGTCAGCCGGCGGCGCTGGACGGGGTGCTGGACGCCCGCTTCCTGACCGACCTGTCCGACGACACCGGCCTGACCGAACAGATCCTGCGCGAGGCGGCCGAGACCGAGGATTTCGAAGGCGCCATGAACGCCGTGCGCCGCCTTCACCGCGAACAGATGTTCCGCATCGGCATCCACGCCCTGACCGGCCGCGCCGGACCGGAAACCGCCGGCCGCGCCTATGCGGCCCTTGCCGACGCCTGCATGCGCACCCTGTCCCCGGCCGCCCTGACCGAGGCCGAACGTCTGGGCGGCGCCTTCCCCGGCGCGGTCGCCGTCGTGGCCCTGGGCAAGGCCGGCTCGCGCGAGATGACGGCCGGCTCCGACCTGGACCTGATGACCGTCTATGACGCCCCGGCCGAGGCGGCGTCCGAGATCAAGGGCTGGACCGCCGACGTCTTCTACGCCCGGTTCACCCAGCGGCTGATCGCCGCCCTGTCGGCCCACACCGCCGAGGGCGGTCTGTACGAGGTCGACATGCGGCTGCGGCCCACCGGGTCCAAGGGGCCGGTCTCGGTTCGGCTGTCTCGGTTCGACGACTATTACGCCAACGAGGCCGAGACCTGGGAGTTCATGGTCCTGACCCGCGCCCGCGTGGTGTGGGCCAGCGACCCCGCCTTCGGGGTCAGGGTCTCCGCAGCGATCGAGGCCGCCCTGCGTCGGCCCCGGCCCGGCGTAGACGTCGCGGGCGACATCCGCCGGATGCGCGCCCTGATGGACCGCGAACGCCGCCCGCACGGCTTCTGGGACCTGAAGCTGTCGCCCGGCGGTCAGGTGGACGCCGAATTCGCCGCCCAGTTCCGCCAGCTCCAGGCGGCCGTGGCGGGCCAGCCCCTGACCCTCTCGACGCTGGAGGCCCTGCACGACGACCCGGTTCTGGCCGAGGCCTGGCGGGTGCAGCAGCGTCTGGCCCATCTGCTGGCCGCCGCCTTCGAGGGCCGGGTCGATCCGGAGGCCGAGCCCGGCGTCTTCCAGCTGCGCCTGGCCGAGGCGGCCGGGGCGCCCGACTTCGAGACGCTGAAGACCGAACTGACCGAACTGCGGGCGCGGGCGCGAAAGGCCTTCGAACGGGCGGTGCCGGCGGGTCGCGACGGAGATCCGGAACCGCCGCGTTCAATCTCCTGACAGGGCAATGTCAAGGCCGCGTCCCAGCGGCCCAAGGAGATATCGAGATGAGAAAGACCTTTCTGACGGGCCTCAGCGTCGTCGCACTGGCCGCCGTCGCCGGCGTCGCCACGGCCCAGACGCCTGCGGCCCGCCCCGCCGGCGCCCCGGCCCCGCATCACCAGCGCGGCGACACCGACCGTGACGGCCAGATCACCCGCGCGGAGTTCGTCGAGGCTCGCGTCGTCCGCCTGACGGCGCTCGACGCCGATCGCGATGGAACCGTCAGCGTCGCGGAACGCGAGACCGCCATGCAGGCCCGACGCGCCGAACGCGCCGACGCCCGGTTCGCCAAGCTGGACGCGAACAGCGACGGCGCCATCAGCCGCGCCGAGTTCGACGCCGCGCATGAAGCGCGCGGCGAGCGCGGCCCTCGCCCCGAACGGGCCGGTCATCGCGGCGGCCCCCGTCATGCGATGCGCGGCCCCGGCCGCCAGGCGGGCCCTGTGGTGATCTCCGACGTCGCCGCCAAACTGGGCGAACGGTTCGACAAGATGGACGCCGACCGCAACGGCGTCGTCACCGCCGAAGAACGTCGCGCCGCCATGCCGGCGCATCGTGGCGAACGCCGTCCGGGCCGGGCGCCGCAACAACCGGCTTCCCCGGCGCCGGCTTCGGAGTAAGAACAGTGTCGGGGTCGGGTTTCGCGTGCGAATCGGTCCCTTTCGTCAGCAGCGGAAGAGGCGGGTTTGGTCGCGATCGTCGACCCCGACGAGGATCTGGTGCGCCGCGTGGGTCAGGGCGACCCGGCGGCGGCCCAGACGCTTGTCGCGCGCAAGCTGCCGCGCATCCTGGCCCTGGCCCAGCGGATGCTGGGCGACGCGGCCGAGGCTGAGGACGTGGCCCAGGAGGCGATGCTCAAGGCCTGGCGACAGGCCCCGAAATGGATTCCCGGCAAGGCCCGGTTCGACACCTGGCTGCATCGGGTGGCGCTGAACCTCTGCTACGACCGGCTGCGGCGACGGCGCGAGATCCCCACGGACACGCCGCCCGACCGGCCCGACGAGGGGCCGGCGCCGGATCGGGGCCTGTTGGCGGCCGAGACGGGGTTGCGGGTCGCGGCGGCGCTGAAACATCTGCCGGATCGGCAGCGCGAGGCCGTCGTCCTGTGTCATTATCAGGAGCTGTCCAATATCGAGGCGGCCGCCCTGATGGAGATCAGCGTCGAGGCGCTGGAGAGTTTGTTGTCGCGTGGACGCCGCGCATTGCGTCAGGCCCTTTCGGACATCGCTCCGGGGGCCGCTGAAGGAGACGGTCGATGAAGGCGGAACGGTTACAGGCCCTGGCGGACGCCTACGGCGCCGACCTGCGTCGGTGGCCCGCCTCCGAACGCGCTTTCGCCGAAAGCCTGCTGGCGGGCGATCCGTCGCTGAAGGCGGTGCTGGACCAGGCGGCGGCGCTGGACGTCCTGCTGGACGCCGCCCCGGCCCCGAAGCCGTCCGACGCCCTGACGGCGCGCATCCTGGCCGCCGCACCCCAGTCCAGGCCCCGGACCCGTCGCTTCCATCTGGACCGGATCGCCCTCTACCTGGGCGCGGGCTGGGCGGCGGCGGCCTGCGCCGGCGTCGTCGCGGGCGTGGGCCTGACCACCCATGTCACCGCCGACGAACGGGCCGACGCGATCCTGTATCAGTCCACCCTGGTCGCAGTGGACGACACGGAGGTTCTGGGATGAGCGGTCGTAATCTGAAGATCGCGCTGGCCGCGTCGGTGGCGCTGAACCTGTTCGCCCTCGGCGCCGGGGCCGCCTTCTTCGTCAGTCGGGCGAAAATCGACGAGCGCGTCGCCGAACAACGCCGTCCGGGCCGCGAAGGCGGCTTCCCCCAGCTGGTGAGCCAGCTCAGCCCCGAGGTGCGTCGCGAGGTTCGCGCCTCTATGCGTTCGGTCGCCCTGTCGGCCCGCCCCGACTTCGAGGCGGCGCGCGAGGCGCGGCGTCAGGCCGTGGAGGCGGCGCGCGAACCTCGGATGGACGTGGCCCGCGTCCAGGCCCTGCTGGACGAGTCTCGGACGGCCGAAATGCGCGGCCGGGCCCGGCTGGAAGGCGGCGCTATCGCCATGCTGGAAAAGCTGGACCTCGAGGACCGCCAGGCCCTGGCCCAACTTCTGGCCCGCAAGGGGCCCGGCGTCCGCCACGTTCGCGTCGGAACGCCGCCGGTCGACGCCCCGCCGCCGGGACCGGAAGACCCCGACGGTCCGGGCTGAGCGCCGGTCAGCCCGCCTTCGACGCCCGGAAGGCGGCGACGGCGTCGACCGCCGCCCGCACCGAGGCCTCGATGGCGGCCCAGTCGCCCGACTTGACGGCGGCGTCCGTCACCAGTTTCGATCCCATGCCCGCCGCGACGATGCCCGCGCCGAACCATTTGGCGATCGAGGCCGCGTCCGGATCGACGCCGCCCGTCGGCATGATCTTGACCCAGGGCATCGGTCCCTTGACCGCCTTGACGAAGTCCGGCCCGCCGACCGACGAACCGGGGAACAGTTTGACGATGTCGCAGCCCAGCTCGTGCGCCTCGCCGATGTCCGTCACCGAGCCGCAGCCGGGGAAATAGGCGACCATGCGCCGGTTGCAGACCCTGGCCACGTCCGGCACCAGGCAGGGGCTGACCACGAAGCGCGCGCCCCGGTTCAGGTAAAGCGCCGCCGTGCCATTATCGACCACCGAACCGATGCCCAGCACCACGTCCGGATCGGTCCTGATCAGTTCGCGATTGATCTCGCCGAACAGGTCGCAGGCGAAGTCCCCCCGATTGGTGAACTCCACCACCGGCGCCCCGCCGCGCGCGCAGGCGCGAATGACGTTCAGACTGACCTCGGGATCGGGATGATAGAAGACCGGGCAGACGCCCTGGGTCTCGAGCGCCTGAAGCACGCTGACGCGATCATGGGCCATGTCTGTCTCCTGTCCCGACGTCGCCGGGTGATGCTGCACGGACCGGTCCCCCGGCCCTGTCCCTGCTTATCCCAGCCGACCCGAAATGCGAAAGCGACGGCGGCGGCTTTCGGGCGCGAGACGGCGGAACTTATTGTTTCATCGGAGCGGCGGGACCTCTCTCTTTCGTCATTCCGGGCGAAGGGCCGCTTGGCCCGCAGACCCGGAACCCAGCGGCGCGCGAGAGCGCGAACCTGTCGCGGATTCGATCTTCGGACATCGTGCGGCGGACGGATTTCGCCTTACGGCGCCGCTGGGTTCCGGGTCTTCGCTGCGCTTCGCCCGGAATGACGAAAGCAGGAATGCGCACCCAGAGCCCAGCCGTCCCAATTTCGAAGAGTTTTGCGCGCTAGATCAACCACCTGACCCTCAAACTTCTCGACTTTCCCGACGCTCTTCGGAACGCCCGTATAATGGCGGTCGTCAGTCACGTGGAGAGGAACGCTGAATACATGTCTTGCCTGCCCGCTGCGCGGCGCTCGTCCCCGCTACGCCGATTTCAGACTATTCAGACTATTCAGACCCATTTTTTTTTCGATCTCGGGTCTGAAGCGATCAGGAAGCCGCCGGACCGCCTTCTCGCCCTTGGGGTGACGTCGCGCGGCCGCCTCGCTAAATGAACCGGATAGGGAGAACCACATGACGCGATCCAACGCGCCCGCCTATCTGACCGGCTTCGGCAATCATTTCGCCACCGAGGCGGCGCCCGGCGCCCTGCCGGTGGGCCAGAACTCGCCGCAGAAGACGCCGATGGGCCTGTATGCGGAACAGCTGTCGGGCACGGCCTTCACCGCCCCGCGCGCCGAGAACCGGCGCAGTTGGCTGTATCGGCTGCGCCCCTCGGCCCAGCACGGCCCCTATGTGGCCTTCGACCAGGGCCGCGTCCGCTCCGGCCCGTTCGACGAGACCCCGCCCAATCCCAACCGGATGCGCTGGGACCCTCTGCCCATCCCCGAGACCCCGACCGACTGGGTCGAAGGTCTGGTCACCTATGGCGGAAACGGCGAGCCCGACGCCGGGGCCGGGGCGGGGATCCACCTCTATGTCGCCAACCAGTCGATGACCGACCGGGTCTTCTACGACGCCGACGGCGAACTGCTGATCGTGCCGCAACAGGGCGCCCACCGGTTCGTCACCGAAATGGGTGTGATCGAGGCCCAGCCGGGCCATGTGGTCCTGATCCCGCGCGGCGTCCGCTTCCGGGTCGAGATCGAAGGCCCTGTCCGCGGCTATGTCTGCGAAAACTACGGCAGCCCGTTCCGCCTGCCGGACCTGGGGCCGATCGGCTCGAACGGTCTGGCCAATCCGCGCGACTTCGAGACCCCGGTCGCGGCGTTCGAGGACGTGGATCGCCCGACCCAGTGCGTCCAGAAGTTCGGCGGCCGGCTGTGGGCGACCACCTTCGACCACAGCCCGCTGGACGTGGTGGCCTGGCACGGCAATCTGGCGCCCTGCCGCTATGACACGGCGCGGTTCAACACGATCAACACCGTCAGCTTCGACCACCCCGATCCGTCGATCTTCACCGTCCTGACCAGCCCGTCCGAGACGCCGGGCACCGCCAATATCGACTTCGTCATCTTCCCGCCGCGCTGGATGGTGGCCGAGCACACCTTCCGTCCGCCCTGGTTCCACAGGAACGTCATGAGCGAGTTCATGGGCCTGGTCACCGGCGCCTATGACGCCAAGGCCGGCGGCTTCGCCCCGGGCGGCGCAAGCCTGCACAATCGCATGAGCGGCCACGGCCCGGACCAGGCCAGCTATGAGGGGGCGGTGAAGGCCGAGCTGAAGCCGCACAAGATCACCGACACCCTGGCCTTCATGTTCGAGACCCGGGCGCCGATCCGTGTCACGAAATGGGCGTCGGAATCACCGCAGATGCAACTCGACTACGACGACGTCTGGTCGGGCTTCACCAAAGGACAGGTCTAATGATCCGCGCTTCCCTTATCGCCGCCGCCGCCCTGCTGGCCGCCGCCTGTTCGCCCCAGACCACGACGGGCGCCGGTTCGGACGCCCCGATGCAGAGCGCCGACGCCTCGGCCTGCGCCACGCGCGGCGGGACGATGAAACAGGTCGGCCGGATGCAGTCCTGGCAGTGCGTGATCCGCTACGCCGACGCCGGCAAGCCCTGCACCGACGGCGACCAGTGCCAGGGCGACTGCCGCCTGGAAGGCAACACCGGCCTTGCGCCTGGCGCGGCGACCGCCGGCGTCTGCCAGGCCGACAGCGACCGCTTCGGTTGCAACGCCGTGGTCGAGGACGGCAAGGCCGGCGCGACGCTCTGCATCGACTGAGGCGGGAAGGGGATCAGTCCCCGTGCCGGCCGTTGCTGGAAAACTCGGGCGGGGCGGCCTTGTGCACGAACTGTTCGGCGACCAGCCAGGCCTTGAACGGGCGCAGGCAGCCCAGGCACATGGCCACCAGGATCGGCAGGGTGACCACGGCATGGACCCAGATCGGCGGTTTGACTGTGAACTCGAACACCATCAGCAGGATCATGCCGACCACTCCGACGGCCGACATGACGAAGAAGGCCGGGCCGTCCGCCGGGTCGGCGAACCCATAGCTCAGACCGCATTTCGGACAGGCCTCGCGCAGGGTCAGATACCCCTTGAACAGCGGTCCCTCGCCGCAGCGGGGGCAGCGGCAGGCCAGGCCGGTCTTGAGGGTGCTCAGCTTGGGATAGTCGATCATGCCCCATCATGACCCCTTCGCCCCGATCTGTCGCGTGGACGAACGGTCCAAGTGGGTGAACGCGGTTAACCGCGATTAAAGAGCTTGTGAGGCAAGGCTCCACGGATATGTCCGGGACCTCGCACAGCAAGCGCTTCCTGAAGTCGTCCGTGGCCGCCGCCGCGGCCGGCGCGGTCGCCTTTGCGCCCCTGTCCGCTCCCGCCCAGGAAGGCGCCCGGTCCGGCGATCCGCTGTCGATCAGCATCGGCCAGTCCAGCCAGTTCACCCGGGTCGAGTTCGGCGGCGTCGTCGGCGTCCGCAGCCAGATCCGGCGCGAAGCGGACAAGGTCATCGTCCGCATGGGCGTCTCGGCGGCGCCCGATGTCTCGCGCCTGCGCGTCGATCCTCCGCAAGGGATCAAGGCCGTCGAAACCCGGATGGCGCGAGGCGGCGCCACCGACCTGGTCCTGACCCTGGCCGAGGGCGCCGACGCCCGCTACGGCGTCGCCGACGGCGCCGTCTGGTTGAACCTCTATGCGCCGGGCAAGGCGCCGGCGCCGACGGCCGAAGAGCGGGCCGCCGTCGTCAACTCCACCGTGCCCGTCCGCGCCGTCTCGACGCCGGACAAGACCGTCCTGACCTTCCAGTGGGGCGCGCCGGTCGGCGCCGCCGTCTTCCGCCGGGGCGAGGCCGTCTGGGTGGTGTTCGACACGGCCGCCAAGATGGACATGGCCGGGGCCAAGGCCCTGGGGCCTGCCAAGGACGCGCGCTGGGCCGCCGGTCCCGACTATACCGCCGTGCGCATCGCCGCGCCGGACGGCCTGCCGGTCTCGGCCGAGGGGCAGGGCGGAACCTGGACCGTGACCATCGGCGGGCCGCCCGCCGGCGCTTCGGGCGTCCAGGTCGACCGTTCCGACGACGGTTCGGCGACCCTGGTGGCGCGGATGGCCGGGGCGACCAAGACCGTCTGGCTGACCGATCCCCTGGTCGGCGACCGTTTCGCCGCCGTCACGGCCCTGGCGCCCGGCAAGGGGTTCTCGGGCGCGCGCAGCACCGTGGACCTCAGCCTGATCCCGACCGCCCAGGGTCTGGCGGTCGAGACGGCGACCGACGACCTGAAGATCGAGGCGGCGGGCGACCTGGTCACCCTCAGCCGTCCGGACGGCCTGACCCTGTCGCCGCCGTCGGCGACGCTGGAGACCGCCGGCGCGGGAGGCGACGCACCGAGGCGCGCGGCCCATCCCGCCCTGATCCTGGAGGACTGGG
>Ga0209643_1001640_pt1 | contig 19400 bp, 17 predicted proteins | sample AutmiccBRH37_all_FD_187383 | JGI IMG/M metagenome (GOLD analysis project Ga0209643, IMG submission 187383) | Deep subsurface microbial communities from Mt. Terri, Switzerland - Autotrophic microbial communities BRH/37_all (SPAdes) (version 2) | ecosystem: Environmental > Aquatic > Deep... | reverse complement strand
ACAGGACGTCTTGCGCGGCCGGGATTTGATTGCCAAGAACGAGAAGCAGCTCTCCGCGGGAGAGAAGGAGCTCGCGCGCGCGCAGAAAGCAGTGCGGCGCGCCGAGGAAAAAATTGCAAAGAGCACGGCGGGCAAAGCGAAGGGTGAGCGGCTCGTGGCCTCCGGTACAGTCGAGATGCAGCAGGCCGAAGCCTCCTATGTGGCGCTGCGCGCCACCACCCCGGCGGTCAGCCCGGTCCAAAGATAGGGATCTGTCCGCGCCGCCGTCGGGAGACCGATCGTGCGGCCCGATTTCAACGCTTCAGGAGGCAAACAATGCGGAAAGCCGGGATGACTTCATCGTTCATTGAACGGCTCAAACATTGGGCGTTGCTTACGATTGCCGGTCTGATCATCGTGGTGGCGTTCCAGAACCAGCTCGCGGTCACGATCCGGGTACTCTTCTGGACGGTGGATGTCTCGCGCTTCGCGCTCGTCGTTGTCACGTTTGCTGCGGGCGCCCTGTGCGGCTGGTTGATCAAGAGCTTGCGGCACGAAAGCCACCCCGCCATTGCGCGAGATGCGGGCCATCACCCATCCACCCCGGCGGACCCGCCGCCCCGCGACGTCGATGGCATCTAGACGCGCCCGGGCCCGCAGCCATGCGCCTGACGTGCCGGTGCACGTGCTGCGCGCTAGAGCATCAACGCCCCTTCATGCCTCAGCAGCCACTGTTTGCGGTGCAACCCCCCGCCGTAGCCGGTCAGCGAACCGTTCGCGCCGATCACGCGGTGACACGGAACGACAACCCCGACCGGATTGGCCCCATTCGCAAGGCCGACGGCGCGCACCGCCTTCGGCATGCCAAGCCGCTCTGCCAGTCCGCCGTAACTCAGCGTCTCGCCGGCCTTGATGGTGCGCAAGGCCGCCCACACCGCACGCTGAAATTCCGTGCCGCCGGTTTCCACGCGAAGCGCGTCGATCGCGTCCAGCTCGCCTCCGAAGTAAGCCTCCAGTGCGGCACGGACCGGCGCCGCGAGGGGGCGGCGCGGGAGTTCGCGGAATTTCATGCCCACCCCGTAATGGAGACGAAGCAGTCGTTGCATGCGCTCTTCATGATCGCTCCAGTCGAGCGCGCGCAAGGCGTCCCGTCCGTCGGCGACGACGAACATCGTGCCAAGCGGTGTTTCGACCTCATCGAGAGAGAACGCGAGCGTTCCGCTGCCCGGGCTTGCCATCAGGCACCTCCCCGCGCTGGAGATTGGCACTGTGCGAAAGTTCGAGCCGCTGGCATGGCTCTGTTCCGGCCATGCCCGACCCCGTCAGGAGGACGGAGCCGTACACGACCGAACGATAATACCCCGACGCGTTACCGGTTCACATCCACTACGATGCGGCCACGAACCTTTCCGCCGAGAATCTCGGGCGCCGCGGCGAGGGCTTCGCTCAAGCCGATCTCCTTGGTCATGGATTCGAGCTTCGCGGGATCGAGATCCTTTGCCAGCCGGCTCCACGCCTCCAGCCGCAGTGCCATCGGCGCCATCACGCTGTCGACGCCGCCAAGGGTGATGCTGCGCAGGATGAAGGGATAAAGCGTGCCCGGCAGATCAACGCCCTGCGCAATGCCCGTCGACGCCACGATCCCGCCATAGCGCAGCGACGCGATGATATTGACCAGCGTATGGCTCCCCGCGGTATCAATCGCCGCCGTCCAGCGCTCCGCCAGCATCGGCGCGCACGGCTCCCCGATCGTCTTGCGGTCGATCAGGCTCGATGCGCCCAGCGCCTTGAGATAATCGGCTTCCTGCGGCCGTCCCGTTGACGCCACGACCTTGTAGCCCAGCTTCGCGAGGATCGAGATCGCGACACTGCCCACGCCGCCGCTCGCGCCAGTCACCAGAACTTCGCCGTCGCCGGGCTTCACGCCGTGCTGCTCAAGCCGCAGCACGCACAACATAGCGGTGTAGCCCGCGGTTCCGATCGCCATCGCCTGACGGCTCGTGAATGCGGACGGCAGCGGCACCAGCCACTCGCCGCGCACGCGCGCCTTCTGCGCAAGTCCGCCCCAATGCCGCTCGCCAAGCCCGTAGCCGTTCACCAGCACCTTGTCGCCGGGTTTCCACTTGCTGTTCTTGCTCTCTTCGACAACCCCGGCGAAATCGATCCCCGGCACCATCGGAAATTTCTTGATCAGCGGTACGACGCCGGTGATCAGCAACCCGTCCTTGTAGTTCACGGTCGAATATTCGACGCGAACCGTCACGTCGCCCTCCGGCAACTGGGATTCGTTGATGTCAGCGAGATGGGCGCTGTGCTTGCCGTTCTCCTGATCGATCAGAATGGCCTTGAACATAACTGTTTTCCTTTATCCGGCCCGGGAGAACCCCGGATGGGGTTGGAGGCGTCTGGAAACAACATGGCGCCGGGAGGTCTTCCCGCCCAGCGCCATTTTACCTTGAGGCTCGCGCGGTCCTAATACGCCTGCGATTCCCAGCGCAGGTACCCGCGGTCCGCGCAGCACGCGAGAAGATTGCGCGCACCAAACGCGGCGGCGGGCGACTGAAAGCCGGTCGCAAGCAGCTTGCCGGCAAGAATGCGGCGGCAGGCTTCGGCTGCATAGGCCGCGGTCTGAAGATAGCCGGAATTGCCGCGCGTGATCACCGACACGCCGTTGGTATTGCCCCAGCCGAGGCACGACTGCGTGAGGCGATTGACGTCGGGGTTTTCGCGCCCCGGCTCAACCTGTGTGATCGCAGCGCCCATTTCAAAGCACACCTTCTCCTGCTCGGCATCGGGCAGATGGCGGTATTTGGTCTCGAAATCCTCCAGCACCTTGATGACCGCGCTGAACATGACATCGCTCTTGAACGCCACAAGCGTCGAGCAGTTCGCGACGCGCGGATCGTTCTCGTACCACACCGCCTCGCCACCGCCGGACCACGGCAGGGCACGATAGATGCGATGGGAGTCAGGCGTCTTGACCGGATAGGCGGTCGCCATCGGCCACATCTCAAGCTTGCGGTTGTGGATGAAATACTGCGGCCGTGTGCACATCCGCAGGAACGACTGCGTGGAGGCCACGCTGGTGTTCGAATCCGGAAAATAGAGCATTTCCAGAGAATCGATTCCCGCAGTCTCGAGCGCGATCTCGGCGGTGATGAGACCGGCCACCCACATGTAGGAACATGCCGGGGCGAGAACCAAGCCCTTCGCGGCAAACTTCTTGCCGTAGGTCTCGCGCAGGTGACGCATCCAGTCCGCTTCACCCGTCGTATCGAGATAATGGCAGCCGGCTGCAAGCGCGGCCTGCACCACCGGCTCGCCGATCTGCATAAAGGGGCCGGTGACGTTGTAGACGATCTTCGCGCCGGTGAAGAGCTTGGTCAGCGACTCCACATCATGATTGGCCGCCTGGCAGGAATACTGCGCACCTTTCAGCTCGGGGATTTTATCCATCTGCTGTTCAAGGCGCTGCTGATTGCGGCCCGCCGCGAGAAAGGGAATTTTTTCTTCCGCGAGATGCCACGCGATCAGTTTGCCCGTGTACCCGCTGGCGCCATAGACGACGACTGGTGCTGTCATTTCATTTCTCTCCCGTGAGTTGAATTTTTGCTGGTCCCGATGCGTCGAAGAGCCTGGCGTCGCTGGCCGTCAGCCAGGAAACCAGGTGGCGATCCATCGGCTTTTCGGACGCCGTCTTTGGAATTTCCGGAACAATCTGCACGAAGGACGGCGACGCCGCCGTCCCCAGTTTGTTCCGGCAGTGGGAAAACACCGTACGCGGATCAAAGCTTTCGCGTTCCGGCACGATCGCCGCGACGACTTCTTTTTCGCCGGGCGTGTTGCCCGTGGTCGCCACGCCGTACACATGGACGTCGGCGACGCCATCGATCGCCGCGATCTCGGTCTCGATGTGACCGGGATCGATGAAGTCGCCGTTGCGGCGAATGGCCGTTCCCGCGCGGTGCGAGAAGTAAACCCAGCCGTGCTTGTCCTTGTAGCCGATGTCCCCTGAACGGAACCAGCCGCCGCGCGTCTTGGCCTCCGAAGCGGTCGGATTGGCAAAGTAGTGTACCGGCGGCGCCGAACCGTTTTCCGGGCGGAAACAGATTTCGCCGTGCTCGCCCGGCGCAACTTCGCGATCTTCCTCATCAAGTATGGCGCAGATCGAGCCGGCCGGCGCCTTGCCGATCGAACCGATCGGTCCCGCGCCCGGCGGATTGAGTGTGAGGCCGCCCTCGGCCGCGCCATAGAATTCGAACACCCGCAGGCCGAACCGCTCCTCGAAGGCGCGCCACATCGTGACGGGCATGCCCGCACTCAACACCATCCGCACCTTGTGCTTGCGATCATGCGGCGCGGGAGGTTCGGCAAAAATAGCCACCGTCATCCCGCCAAGCAGATTGAACACCGTGCATCCATAGTGCCCGACGATGTCCCACAGCTTCGACTTGGTGAAGCGGCGGCTGATGACCAGCGGCAGTCCCATCGCGAGCGAAATTCCCAGCGTGATGAGCTGCGCGTTTGCGTGGGTCAACGACAGGCCCGTGTACAGACGATCGTCGGGACGGATCTGGAGGACCGGCCCGAGCGAGGCGACCAGCGCGTAGCGGGCGTAAGGCGCAAGCATTGCCTTCGGATCGCCGGTCGTTCCGGACGTGTAGAGGAATTGCATCGGGCGCGCGAGGTCCGGGCCAGGATCAGGGGTGGCCTCCTTGCCGGCCGCAATCGCCGCCGGGAAAGTCTTGACGCGCGCATGGGCGACCTGTTCGACCGGCTCGTCGCCGAGCACCCAGATCCACTCAAGCGCTGTCAGTTGCGGCGCGACTTCGGCAAGCGCGGGAAGCGCGGCGCGGCTCACGACCGCGCCGCGGCATTTCGCGAAGCGCAGCATATAGGCAAGGCGATCCCCGCGTGTGCGCGGATCGATCGGCACGAACACGGTTCCGGCCAATTCAGAGCCGATCATCGCGTCGATGAATTCTGGATGATTGGCCATCAGCAGTGCAAAACTGTCCTGGCTCTTCATGCCCTCGCTGGCAAGCGCCGCCGCGACTTTCTTGCCGTTCTCAAGCAACTGGCGGTAGCTTCGCGTTTCCTCCAGAAACGTCCCGTCGGGCGCGGTCTCCACAAAGGTGAGCAACGTCTCGTCGGGCTTCGCCGCGATGCCGTCGCGCACCATCTCGACCGGGGTGCGCTGCTTGAGAGGCTTTCCGGGCTCGCTCATTTCGCCAGCACCGTCATCACAACGGTTGCCGCGTCGGTGCCCAGGAACCCGCCGCCGTTTTCAGCAACGCCGATGCGCGCACCCTGCACCTGACGATCCCCTGCCCGGCCGCGCAACTGCTCCGTAAGCTCAAAGATCTGCGCAAGGCCGGTGGCGCCCACCGGATGTCCCTTGCGCACCAGCCCGCCCGATGTGTTGACCGGCACGCGCCCGCCCAGCGACGTCGCGCCGCTATCGAGAAGCCGCGGGCCTTCGCCGGGCGCGCACAGCCCGAGCGCCTCGCAGCAGATCAGTTCGGCCGGTGTCGACGCATCGTGCAACTCGACGCAGCTGATGTCCTTCGGGTCGATCCCGGCCAGATCATAGGCCTTCGTCGCCGCGTAACGGGTGATGCTGGGCTCGCCCTTCGCCGGTTCGTAGGAGCTTGCGATAAACGAACTCAGGACCTGGATCGGCTCGGCAATGCCGTTCTCGCGCGCGAAGCGAGGCGAGACGATAATCGCCGCCGCCGCGCCGTCACCGATCGGCGAGCACATCGGGAGAGTCAGCGGCGCCGAGATCATCGGCGCCGCTAACACTTCTGCCTCTGTCAGGATGTCGCGGAACTGGGCACGCGGATTGCGGTTTCCGTGCACGGAGTTCTTTGCCGATACCCGTGCATAATGTCCCGCCGTCGCGCCGCTCATGGCGCTGTAGTCGCGTGCCATCCGCGCGTAAATGTCCATGAAGAGCGAGCGCTTGCGCTCGGCGCCGTCGTCGCCGGTTCCCGCCGTCTGCCCTTCATTGACGTAGGCGAGCAATTCATCGGCACGCTCGACGTCGATCGCGCCGGCAAAGACCGAAAAGCTCTTGGCCTTGTCGGGGTGGAACAGCTTCTCGACGCCGAATGCGAGCACGACGTCGTAGGCGCCCAGCGTGACCATCGTGGCGGCCTGCTGAAACGCGGTAGACGCTGTCGCGCAGGCATTTTCCACATTGACGACCGGGATGCGGCCGATATTGAGGCCGCGCAGGATCGCCTGCCCCGCGATCATGGTCTGGCCGGTGATGATCGGCGCGCCCGCGTTCCCGGCCCATGCGGCCTGGATCTGGTCGGAGCGCAGGCCGGAGTCCTCGATCGCCTGCGTGATCGCCTCGTGCGCCAGGCTCGAAAGGCCCCGGTCGAGGTGTTTGCCGAAACGTGTCATTCCAACGCCGGCAATGACTGCATTCTGTTTCATGGGTTCTCCTCGGCCGGCCGACCGGCGCACTTCTGTGAGGCCCGGACCGAGATGGTCCGGGCGTCATTGCAAGTTTACGTCAGGAGCGGATGCTCAGCGGTTGTGAAACCGCGTCTTGTCGGTGAGCAAGGCACCGCCCTTGAGAGCGATAATTTCATTGCACCCGTCCTCAATGAGCGAGGAGCGCGCATCGCGGAAGATTTTCTCGACCGGATACTCGCGCGTCAGACCATTGCCGCCAAACATCTGGATCGCATCGCTCGTCACTTCGAGCGCATGCTGCGTGGATGTGGTCTTGGCAAACATGGCGGCCTGGAGCGCCGGCATCGGGCTGCTCATGTTGTATGTGATGGCCCGCTTGGTGATCGCGCGCGAGATCTCGACCTTGCGTGCCATGTGGAACAGGCGCCGCTGAACGTCCTGGTGACGCACGATCGGCACGCCGCCCTGACGGCGCTCATGGGCGTACTCCCACGCCAGCTGATAGGCAGAGTTGGCGCAGCCGGCGAAGATCGCGCCCATCAGCGCATTGGCCTCGCTGTGGATGGCATAGACACCCTTGCGGAAATCCTCCGGCGCGACCAGCAGATGATCGATCGACACCGTCACGTCGTTGAAGAAGATTTCACCTTGCGGAAGCGCGCGCTGGCCCATCTTTTCGAGCGGCTTGCCGCGCGAAATTCCCGGTGAATCGAGGGGGAGAACAATCACCGCGCCGCGCGCCGGATCGAAGCCCGAGCTGGTCTCCGCCGCGCAATACAAAATTGCGAGCTGGGCGACCGGCCCGTTCGACACCCACGCCGACTTCTGGCCGTTGATGATGATCTTGCCGTCGGTGATTTTCGCGACGCAATTGGGGCGGTTGGGCTTGCCGGCCGCATGCGCGATGTTCTGGCCCGGATCGAGCGAGTCACTTCCCCGGTCGGGCTCGGTGATCGGCCAGCAGCCGATCAACGTTTCGGGATAGGTCTGGCCGATGAACGTGTTGCCGTACTTCACCGACATGTAATGGGGAAGCATGCCGGCGGCAGCCGAAATCGCAAGGCCCGCGTCGCCCCATCCCATCTCTTCGAAGAGGATGTGAAACACATGCGGAAGCTCCTCGGCCGACAGCGACCCGATGGTCGCCATGTCGAGGCCAAGGCCATTGAAAGCTTCACGGAACTCCCAGAAGCGCGAGCCCTTGTCGATAACCTGCTGGGCTGTGAGCCGATCGAGCTCCTGGCCGATCGGGCGCATCACCTTTTCGGCAAAGCTGTGCAGGGAGACCTGCAGCTCGGCCGCAATCCCCGGCAGCGGCGGCTCGGCGCCCATCTGGCCGAAGACGACATGCGGATCGGCGTCCCAGCTCTGGAACGGCAGCGGGCCGCCTTCAGACTCGGACGACGTGTTCGTCACAACTTGCTGATTCACGATTTCCTCCATTGGGCCGACCGGCTTACGCGGCTTTGGCTATGTCTTGTCGACATCAAACGTCTACCCATTTGGAAATGGAATGTCGTTATGTGCCATCTTTTTGACTTTAACCGCCACTCCAACTAGGGTGACGGGAAGGAATATTTCATGAAGCCCGAACTTCTCTCCGCCGTGCGTCTCCCCAATCAGAGCACCCGCCTGATGCGCGCCGTGCTGATCGAAGCGGGGATCGATCCCGCGCCGCTGCTGGAGGCGGCCGGGATCCCGCCGGAGGTAGCCGAGGACCCGCAGGGCGAAGTGAGCGGGCGCCAGGAACTCCATTTCCAGGAGCATTTTGCACAGGCCACCCGCGATCGTCCAGGGTTATGGTTTCAGACCGGATTGCGCTATCGCCTGATGACGTACGGGCCGCTCGGGCTGGCCGTCAATTCCGCTGGAACGATGCGTGACGGGCTCAAGGTTCTTGTGGCCTTCCAGGCCCTCACATATTCGCTGCTTCAGTATCACCTGCGCGAGGACGGATCCGAGCTGCTTGCACTCGAGGCCGACGACAGCGCGGTCGCGCCCGACCAACGCGAATTTTGCCAGGTGCGGGCGCTCGGATCGGTTTCGATGTTCCTGCGCGACATGCGCCAACCGTCCCCCGTCGAGCGGATCGAGACAACACTGGTGCCGCGCGACGACCGCATTGATTACGCAGGCATCCTCGGGGTTCCGGTGACCTTTGGCGCGTCCGCCTCGCGCTGGTGGTTTGCGAAGGGGACCGGGGACCTTCCCCTGCCGATGGCGAGTCCTCTCCTCGAGCAGAGCTATCAGCAGCTGTGCACGCGATTGATCGACGAGGCGAAGGTCAGCGACGACATCGTCAGCCGCCTTTACGCGCTGCTCGTTCGCGCCCATCGCGGATTTCCGAGCGCAGCACAGGCAGCCGAGCAGCTCGCTGTGTCCGAACGTACGCTCCATCGGCGCCTCGCCAAACAGGAACTCGGCTTCGGCAACGTGCTCGATCAGGTCCGCAAGGAACGCGCGCGCTATCTTCTCGATCGCTCCCATCTCTCGGTGGAAACCATCGCCGACATGCTCGGCTTCGCCGAGACCGCGAGTTTTTCGCGCGCGTTCAAACGCTGGACCGGCGCCTCGCCGATGAAATACCGCCAGCGCCCGCGATGAGTGCACCGACACTCGTGTGGTTCCGGCAGGACCTGCGCGTCCGCGACCAGCCCGCATTGTCGCGTGCGATCGCACGGGGCGCGCCCGTCGTCGCGCTCTATCTCCTCGACGATGACACGCCCGGCCCGTGGGCACCGGGAGGTGCGAGCCGGTGGTGGCTTCACCACAGCTTGCACAGCCTTGCGGCGGCGCTGGAGAAATTGAACATCCAGCTTCTCCTTGCACGTGGGCGCGCGCAAACCGTGATCCCGCAGCTCGTGCACCAACTCGGTGCTGAGGCGGTCTTCTGGACCCGTCAATATGAGCCCTATGCCATCGCCCGCGACACCGCGCTCAAGGCGGAGCTGACCGCGGAGGGTGTCCCGGTCGAAACCTTCAACGGCCAGTTGCTGAGCGAACCATGGGAAATGAAGTCGAAAAGCGGGGGCAGCTACGCCGTCTTTTCCGCCTTCTGGCGCACGCTGCGCACCGGCCCCGCGCCAGCCGCGCCAACCCCTGCGCCAGCGCCGTGCCGCGCCCGCGCCGGCACAGCCCCGAGCCTCTCGCTCGACGCGCTCGAATTGCTCCCGCGCAAGCCCGATTGGGCGGCGGGATTGCGCGCGGCATGGCGGCCTGGCGAGGACTATGCGCGCACCACGCTCGAAGACTTTCTTGGCGCGGGATTGGCCGTTTACACCGCTCAACGTGACCAGCCTGCAGCGCAAGCCGTGTCACGCCTTTCGCCGTGCCTTCATTTCGGCGAACTCTCCGCCCGCACGGTCTGGCATGCCGTACAGGCCCGCGTCGCGGCACAGCCCGCGCTGTCCGCCTCGGCGGAGAAATTCCTGAGCGAACTCGCCTGGCGCGAATTTGCCCACCACCTACTCTACCATCACCCCCAGATGCCCGATCACCCGCTGCGTCCCTCGTTCTCGAACGTTTCATGGCGTCACGACACGACCCAGTTTGATGCCTGGAGCGCCGGACGAACGGGCTATCCGGTCGTCGATGCAGGAATGCGCGAGCTGTGGCAAACCGGTGCTCTCCACAACCGTGTACGGATGATCGCGGCGTCGTTTCTGGTCAAGCATCTGCTGATCCCGTGGCAACAGGGGGAGGCTTGGTTCTGGGACACGCTGGTCGACGCCGATCTCGCCGGCAACGCGATGGGCTGGCAGTGGGTGACCGGCTGCGGCGCGGATGCGGCACCTTACTTCCGGATCTTCAATCCCGTGCTTCAGGGCGAGCGCTTCGACCCGCGCGGCGAATATATTCGCCGGTTCGTTCCAGAATTGTCGGCGCTTCCGGACGCATGGATTCACAAGCCCTTTGCGGCGGATGCGAACACCCTTGAAGCCGCAGACGTGCGCCTCGGCGATAATTATCCCCGCCCCATTGTGGACCACGCGGCAGCGCGGGCGCGCGCGCTGCGCGCCTTCTCCGCCGTCAAGAGTGAGTCGCAAGGTTCGGCGCGAAACGCCGGTGCCTCCGCCGCAAAACGTAAACGGACGCCGCGCGTGAGCTAGCATCTCCCCGCCCCCAATTTTAGGCATAATTGGCGGCGTTGCTTGACACGCGCGCGCGCCGGGCTACCGTTCCCCCTCGCACACCGCGCACAATGAACAGGATTCCCATGCAAATCCGCGACGGTCTCATCGAAAGTATCGGCAATACGCCGTTGATCCGCCTGAAGGCGGCCTCCGCGCTCACGGGATGCGAAATCCTTGGGAAGGCGGAATTCCTTAATCCCGGACAGTCGGTGAAGGATCGCGCCGGACTTTACATCATCAAGGACGCGGTGGCGCGCGGTACGCTCAAGCCGAGCGGGATCATTGTCGAAGGCACCGCCGGCAACACCGGCATCGGGATCGCGCTGGTGGCAAACGCGCTCGGCTATCGCAGCGTCATCGTGATTCCGGAGACGCAGTCGCAAGAAAAGAAGGATACGTTGCGGCTGTTCGGCGCGAAGCTGATCGAAGTCCCCGCCGTGCCCTACAAGGACCCGAACAACTACGTGAAATATTCCGGCCGTCTTGCCGAGGAACTCGCGGCGAACAATCCGGCGGGCGCGATCTGGGCAAATCAGTTCGACAATGTGGCGAACCGTCAGGCGCATATCGAGACCACGGGCCCCGAGATCTGGGCGCAGACCGACGGCAAGATCGACGGTTTCGTGAGCGCGGTCGGGACCGGCGGCACGCTGGCAGGCGTTGCCATGGCACTCAAGGCGCGCAACCCCGACATCAAGATCGCGCTCGCCGATCCGTTCGGCGCGGCCCTCTATAATTACTACAAGAACGGGGAACTGAAGGCGGAAGGCTCCTCGATCACGGAAGGCATCGGCCAGGGACGCATCACGGCCAATCTCGTCGACGCGCCGATCGATCTCGCGTACCGCATCTCGGATGCCGAAGCGGTCGGGATCGTGTTCGATCTCCTCGAAAACGAGGGACTGTGCCTTGGCGGATCGAGCGGCATCAATATCGCCGGCGCCATTCAGCTCGCCAGGGAACTGGGCCCCGGCCACACTATCGTGACCGTTCTGTGCGACTACGGCACCCGCTATCAGAGCCGCCTGTTCAATCCGGAATTTCTGCGCTCGAAGAACCTTCCCGTGCCGCATTGGCTTGAAAGTGGCGAAGGCACCCACGCACCGAAAGCGCGCGCATGACATTCGGCCCGCTGGTCACCACGCAGTGGCTTGCCGAGGCGTGGAACGACGGCGATCTCACGATCCTCGATGCCTCCTGGCATATGCCGGCCGCGCAGCGCAACGCGCGCGACGAATATCTCGGCGCGCACATTCCCGGCGCGCTGTTCTACGATCTCGACGCGCTGAGCGATCGCACGACGTCGCTTCCCCACATGCTGGCACCTGCGGAGGTATTTTCAGCGGCCATCGGCGCGCTGGGCATCGGGTCTTCGGACCGCATCGTGGTCTACGACACGCTCGGCCTGTTCAGCGCGCCGCGCGCGTGGTGGACATTGCGCGCCATGGGGCATGCGCGCGTCGCCGTCCTCGACGGGGGATTTCCAAAGTGGAAGAACGAGGGACGGCCCACCGAGCAGGGTGAGGTGAAGCGTGCCCCGCGCACCTTCGACGCGGCTGTGCACGCGGCACTCGTTCGGGACCTCGCGCAGATCCAGTCGAATATTGCCGGCGCCGAGGCCCAACTGATCGACGCGCGCTCCGCCGCGAGGTTCGAGGGGCGCGAGCCCGAGCCCCGCGCAGGCCTGCGCGGGGGACACATTCCAGGCAGCCGCAACGTCCCCTTTTCCCGCGTCGTCGCGCCGGACGGAACGCTGCGTCCGCCTCGCGAACTTGCCGCGATCTTCAAGGCGGCGAAGGTTGATCTGGACCGGCCAGTGATCGCAACGTGCGGCTCGGGGGTAACCGCTTCGGTCCTCGCGCTGGCCCTCGAGACGATCGATAAGAAAGCCGTCCCGGTCTACGACGGGTCGTGGAGCGAATGGGGCGCCCGCGCGGACACGCAGATTAACACCGGGCCCGCCACGTAGTGGCGCCCCTAGATCCGCTCGGCCGTCTGGGTGATCGGAACGGGCGGGCGCGAAGGCGCGAGCGTAAAATCCCACTCGCAGCCCTCAAGACGCGGCATCAGTCCCATTGCGCCCAGCATGAAATGCGCGACGCGCCGGCAATCGAACATCTGGTGGTAATGCGCCCATCCCTTGCGCGCGATCTCCCTGCGGCGCGCATCGTCGCGCGCATAAAGCCCCACGCACTCGATCAACTCGTCGAGCGACGAATAGAACCCGAGTTCGTCCTCGCCGAACAGATCGCCGAATCCAGTGCCGCGGTCGACGAGCGTCAAAAGCCCGTTGCCCACATAGTGAGCCATCCGGTCCGATGAATAGAGATAGACATCGTTGCGCCGGCTCAGATTGAGCCCCATGCGCGCCTCGCGTTGAACCTTGTCGTAGCGCTCGCCGATCAATGTGCCTCCCGGACGTAACGAACCGGGGATCGGGAACCCAAGCTTAACTTGCGGGAGCGCGGCCGAAAGCTTTGCCGCAATCTCCACCGGCGTGAAAAAGGATGCCCCCACCTGGCGCGCAAAGTCGGCGCCATGAACAAGACAGATCAGGTCGTAGCTAAACGCATCACGCTCGAAATTGCGGCTCCGTTCGATGCTCGGATCGCTCGGGTTCGGCATATAGCCGACGATGCGTCCCGGCGCGCGGAATTGATCGAGCAACGGCCCCGCGGTCGTCACGAACGTCGCATCGCAAAGCCGAACCTTTCCATTGATCCGCCGCACATTGTCGTCTTCAACCAGCGGATCGACATTCCATTGCGCGACCTTCATCGCGGGCAACGCCGTGCGAATGCCCGCCAATGTGTCCGCCCACAGAACGTCCGCGTGCCCCAGCATCAACAGGTCCGGCTTGATCGTCTTGATGAGATCAGGGAGGAAGCGATTGGCCTGGATGGTGCCCAGTTTGCGGCTGCCGAACGGGCTGAGCTGGCGGGCCAGATCCCGGTCCGAAACGTGCACCACATGATGGCCGAGCCGGATCAGGCCGTTGGTGATCTTGGCACCCACGTTGTGCATGAACGCGCCACCCTTGATCTTCAGGGTGGAGGGCGAAATGTGGACGATCCGTAACGGGGAAAACTCCTGCGGCATGCAAAGTCCTTAATGATCCAGTATCTGCCCGAGAAAGCGCTTCGTGCGCGGGTCTTGCGGATGATCGAAAAATGCATCCGGCGGCGCGCTTTCGATTACCATGGCTTCCTCCATGAAGATCATCCGGTGCGCAATCTTGCGCGCGAACGCCATCTCGTGCGTGACGATCACCATGGTCATGCCGCCGTCGGCAAGTTCGACCATCACGTCGAGCACTTCCTTTGTCATCACCGGATCGAGCGCCGAGGTCGGTTCGTCGAACAGCATGATCTTCGGATTCATGCACAGCGCGCGGGCGATCGCCGCGCGCTGTTGTTGACCGCCGGAAAGCTGGCCGGGGTATTTGTCGGCTTGCCCTGGAATGTGCACCCGCTCGAGATACTGCATTGCCAGCGCATCGGCCTCGCTCCGGTCCATGCCGCGGACATGGATCGGTGCGAGCGTGCAGTTCTGCAGGATTGTCAGATGCGGAAACAGGTTGAACTGCTGAAACACCATTCCGACCTCGCGGCGGATCTCGTCGGTGTTGCGCAGGCTGCCCGTCAACTCGATCCCGTCGATGACGATGCGCCCGGCCTGATGTTCCTCAAGGCGGTTCAGGCAGCGGATCAACGTCGATTTTCCCGAGCCTGAGGGGCCCACGATGACGTGACGCTCTCCCTCGAAAACCGTGAGATCGACATCCTTGAGAACCCTGAACGCGCCGAACCATTTGGAGACCTTCTCCATTGAAATGATTGGCGCGCGTGCCATAGGCTCACTCACTGGGCGTGTCCCTCGCGGTTAAGGCGGTGTTCCATGTGCCGTGCATAGCGCGACATGCCGAAGCAGAACACCCAAAATACGGCTGCCGCAAATACATATCCGGTCATTGCGGTGCCGGGGGCGAACCAATTGGCGTCGTTCAGGTTGCGCTGGACCATCCCGAGGAAGTCGGCGAGCCCGACGATCAGCACAAGCGTCGTGTCCTTGAACAAACCGATAAAGGTGTTCACGATTCCGGGAATGACGATGCGCAGCGCCTGCGGGAGAATCACGAACCCCATCGTGCGCCAGTAGCCAAGTCCGAGCGCGCTGGCGGCCTCGTATTGGCCGCGCGGGATCGCCTGCAGCCCGCCGCGAACCACCTCGGCCATATAGGCGGCGCTGAACAGCGCCACCCCGAAAATGCAGCGCAAAAGCAGGTCGAAGGTCACGCCCGCGGGCAGAAACAATGGCAGCATCACGCTTGCCATGAACAGCACCGTCACCAGCGGAACGCCGCGCCACAATTCGATGAAGGCGGTGCTGGCGATACGGATCAACGGCAGCGTCGATTTGCGGCCCAGCGCCAGCAGGATCCCGAGCGGGAGCGAAGCCGCGATCCCCGATGCTGCGAGCGTGATCGTCACGAGCATGCCGCCCCAGTCCTTGGTCGGCACCGCGCGCAAACCGAACGATCCTCCAGTCAGAAGAAAGAATACGAAGACCGGATACCCGACCACCATGATCGCGCTGGCCCAGGATTTCCCCGGGATCCGCGGCAGCATCAACCATGCGAGCCCCAGGGCGCCGAGCGCGAACGCCAGATTGACTCGCCACTGGCTGCCCTGCGGGTAGGTCCCATAGACAAATTGCTGCCATTTGGCAGCGATGAACGGCCAGCAGGCGACCGCTCCCTGCCCTCTGCAGGCCTCGCCCGAGGTTCCCTCCCACACCGCGTCGAGGAAAGCCCACTCGACGACGCCTGCAGCAATCCGGAACAGGAGCATGCCCGCGATCAGCGTGACGATGGTGCTGCCCCACGAGCCGAAGAAGTGCTCGCGCGAAAATGCGAACGCGCGGCGAAGCAGATATCGCGAATTCGAGCGGTCTGCGTGTGCCATCACCGCTCCTTCAGCGCGAAGCGCCGGTTTGCGAGATTCATCGCGGCCGCGATCAGCAGGCTCAGTGTGAGGTAGATCGCCATGGTCAGCCCGACAATCTCCACCGCCTGCCCGGTCTGGCTGAGCGTCGTGCCCGCGAACACCGAGACGAGGTCGGGAAAGGCAATGGCGACCGCGAGCGACGAGTTCTTCGTGAGGTTCAGATACTGGCTCGTGAGCGGCGGGATGATGACGCGCAGGGCTTGCGGCATGACGACGCTGCGCCGGATATGTCCGCGCCTCAGGCCGAGCGCCTGCGCCGCCTCGATCTGTCCGCGCGGCACCGACAAGATCCCCGCACGGACGATTTCCGCGATGAAGGCCGCCGTGTAGGTTGAGAGCGCCACGATCAGCGCCATCAGCTCGGGCCTCACCACGGTGCCCCCGACGAAGTTGAAGCGTTCCAGCTGCGGGATCTGTGCCTCGAAAGGGGCGCCGTACACCATCCACACGAACACCGGCAACAGCACCGGGACGAGCACGGCAAGACGGCTGATGTACCGCCGGTAGCGCGCCCAAAGCGCGACCACCAGCAGCCCGGTCAGGACCGCGGCGAACACCGGCCATCCGGCCGCGCCGAGTGATACCGATGGAAGTTGCAGGCCGCGATTGTGCAAATAGGCCAGCCCGAGAAGATCGAAGCTCGCGCTGGGCTTGGGGAGCGGCTGCAACACCGCGAAATACCACACGAACAGTTGAAGCAGCAGCGGCACATTGCGCAAGGTCTCGACATAGATCGTCGCGAGCCCGCTGATCAGGATGTTCCTGGAGAGCCGCGCGAGCCCGAGTATGTAGCCGAGCACCGTTGCACACACGATGCCGACCAGCGACACATTGATCGTGTTGATCAGGCCGGCGAGCAAAGCGCGTCCGTAGGTCGACTGCTCGCTATATGGAATAGGGCTTTGGCTGATCGCAAATCCGGCCGTGTAGTTCAGAAAGCCGAAGCCCGACGCGAGATTGCGGGCCTGGAGGTTGACGATCGTGTTATGCGAAATCCACCCGCCGGCAAGCACCACCACTAGCAGGAGGGCCAGCTGCGCGACGACGGCACGGCCCGAAGCACCATGCGTGAGGCGTTCCAGAAGCGGTCGCCGCGGGGCCTTGTCCATCGCTTCCGTTCCTGGCGGTGCCGCGAACGTCACCTAGCGCATCGGCGGCGCGAACTGCAGTCCGCCATCGCGCGCCAGGGCGTTTTCGCCGCGCTCGATCTGAAGTGGAGAACCCGCACCGACATTGCGGTCAAACACCTCGGCGTAGTTGCCGACCTGCTTGACGACCTGATAGCCCCAATCGGCGGAGAGGCCAAGCTGTGCACCCAGATCACCCTCGATCCCCAACAGGCGCCGGATATCGGGATTGTCTGATTTCCGCGCCGTTTCAACATTCGCCTGCGTCACGCCGAGTTCCTCCGCCGTGAGCATCGCATAATGGGTCCAGCGCACGACATTCGCCCACCGGTCGTCGCCCTCGCGGACTGCCGGGCTCAACGGCTCCTTCGAAATGATGTCGGGCAAAATTACGTGATCACCCGGCACGTGAAGCTTGATGCGCTGCGCGTAAAGGCCGGAGGCATCGCTGGTGTAAACGTCGCAGCGGCCCGCTTCATAGGCGGCGACCGCCTCTTCCGACTTCTCGAACGTCACAAGCTCGTATGTCATCCCGCGGGTACGGAAGAAGTCGGCGACATTCTGCTCGGTCGTCGTGCCCTGATTGACGCACAGGGTCGCGCCGTCGAGGTCGCGCGGCTTCGTGACATTGAGCGCTTTGCGGACCAGAAAGCCCTGGCCGTCGAAATAGGTCGTCACCGGGAAATCGAGGGCCTGGTTGACGTCGCGGGTAAAGGTGAAGGTCGTGTTGCGGGACAGAACGTCGATCTCTCCCGACTGGAGCGCCGTGAAGCGCACTTTTGCCGAGAGCGGCGTAAAGCGCACCTTTGCCGCGTCGCCAAGCGTGGCCGCAGCCAGCGCGCGGCAAAAGTCCACATCGATGCCGGTCCATCGACCCTTGTCGTCGGGGCTCGAAAAGCCGGAAAGCCCCTCGCTCACCCCGCAGAACAGCTCGCCGCGCTGCTGGATCAGCCCCAGCGTCGCGCCCACCGTATCGGCCGCCTGCACCGGCCCCAGGCCGACGTAGCCAAACAACGCCGCGAGCAGGCCGAGCGCCGGCTTGCGATAAAGCTTCGTCATCATATGTCCTCGATCCCGAGATACCGTTCCGCACCATCGTGCGGCGACACGGCTCCGCCCTCAAGCTCATTTTCGGGCACTCTAGCATGCCTGCCCCCCTTGACCACAGCATGGCGCCGTTGGCCGCTGGACAAGCGCGGTGCCGGATGAGACCTTGAGCCGCCATGAAAGATGAAACTCGCGTTACGCATGGCGGGACCGATATCGACCTCGATATCAAGACCGTCAATCCACCGATCTATCGAGCCTCGACGGTCCTTTTTCCGAATACCGAGTCGCTCAAGGATTTCAGTCGTCCCTATGTCTACGGACGGCGCGGGACACCGACGACTCGGGCCCTGGAGACCGCGCTCGCCGCGCTCGAAGGTGGCGAGAAGACCGTGCTCCTCCCCTCGGGCCTCGCCGCCATCGCCTGCGCGTTGCTGGCGGTTGTGAAATCGGGCGACCACGTCCTCGTCACCGACGGCGTCTACTCGCCCAACCGGCATTTCTGCGACCGCTTCTTGAGCCGGATGGGCGTCTCCACGACCTATTACGAACCTGGGCTCGGCGCGGACATTGCCGATCTGATCCAACCCACGACCCGGGTGGTGTTCGCGGAATCGCCGGCCTCGCTCACGTTCGAGGTTCAGGATCTGCCCGCGATCGCGGCCGCGGCCCACGCGCGCGGGGCCCTCGTTCTGATCGACAACACCTGGGCATCTCCGTTTTATTTCAAGCCATTAGCTTATGGTGCTGATATCTCGATACAATCCGCCACAAAGTATATTGGCGGTCACTCCGATCTCATGCTGGGGACCATCACGGCCAACGGCGACACGGCGCGCGCCGTTTACGACACGCACGGCATGCTGGGTCAGCATGTCAGCCCGGACGACGTGTATCTCGGCCTGCGCGGATTGCGCTCGCTTGGCGTCAGGATGCCGCGTCATTATGAAAACGGGCTTGCGGTCGCACGGTGGCTTCAGAAACGCCCCGAGGTCGACCGCGTCCTCCACCCGGCGCTCGAAGGCGCGGCGGGCCATGCCCTATGGAAGCGCGATTTTACCGGTGCGTCAGGGACTTTCGGAGTGATCTTGAAGCCAGTCGCAAAGAAGGCTGTGGCGGCAATGCTCGACGGCCTCTCTCTGTTCAGCCTCGGCTACTCGTTCGGAGGCTACGAGAGTCTCATCATTCTGAGCGATCCCGGCTCGCAACGCTCGGTCACGAAATGGACGGAGGCGCCAACCTTGCGGCTACATATCGGTCTTGAGGACCCCGGCGATCTGATCGCGGATCTCGAGGAAGGCTTCGGGCGTTTCGCACAGGCGGCGCAATCGTGAGCGCGTTCGATTCGGTGCTGAACGAGATCAAATTCGATGCCAACGGGCTGGTGCCGGCCGTCGCACAGGACGCCGCAACCGGCGCGGTGCTGATGACTGCATGGATGAACCGCGATGCCGTCATTGAGACGCTCGAATCAAAGAACGTGGTCTACTGGTCGCGCAGCCGCCAGGCACGCTGGCGCAAGGGCGAAACATCGGGTCATACCCAGAAGCTTGTGGCGCTCTACGTCGACTGCGATGGCGATACGCTGCTTCTGAAAGTCCACCAGATTGGACCGGCATGTCACACCGGCCACGATTCGTGCTTCTACCGCGAGGTTGGCGACGACGGGACGCTGGCCG
>Ga0209643_1001638_pt1 | contig 19451 bp, 17 predicted proteins | sample AutmiccBRH37_all_FD_187383 | JGI IMG/M metagenome (GOLD analysis project Ga0209643, IMG submission 187383) | Deep subsurface microbial communities from Mt. Terri, Switzerland - Autotrophic microbial communities BRH/37_all (SPAdes) (version 2) | ecosystem: Environmental > Aquatic > Deep... | reverse complement strand
CTGCAATACCACCAATACCCTGTGTGGTTCCTTCAATAAGCGAGTCGATATGGGACTGTCCGGCAGTTCTGATAACCATTACATGGTCGGCACCGTGCCATGCAGCCATTCTCATTCTCCTGATATCATCTTCAAATCTTCCCGAAGCTATTTCAGTTGTTATAACACAATCCGGCTGTGGGTCTATATAATTAAAACCACGGCTTCCCGGAAGGGGAACATAGTTTTTGAGGCCTTCAGAGGTCTCATGAAATTCAAAGTCTCCTATGATCCTTTTTTCGTTCTTTCCATCTCTCCAGTGCCAGCCTCTTCTTCTTGGCCTGTAGCTTTCAAGGTCTTGCAGCAGTTCCTTTATATCCAGCTTCTTGTTAGGATCTAATTTCATATGTTTCCCCTCCTTTAAAACAATTTGTCGACTTCATCCCAGTATTTGCCTTCTGAAAGATTCAGGCCGGCTTCTCTTACAGAAACTCCGAGCTTTTTGGAAAGCCTCCATACTACATTGCCTGCGCCTTTGCCCATTAATCCTTTTCTGATAACTCCTTCTACAATAGGCTTTACTTCAAGACTTGAGAAACCCATTCTAAGAAGAATACTTCTTTCTATTGCCGGAGTCGTATTCTTATAACCAAGCTCAAGCATTGGTTCAACAACTTTTTCTGCAAGCTCCCAGAATTTCTTTTTCAACTCATCGTCAGTAAGGTTCTTGAGATGTTCTCTCCTTACCTCGTAATCATCTGCACGTTTCATTCCTATCCCTCCATATTATATAATCTTCACGTTTAATTCCTCTAGTATACCTTCCACAAGCTTGTTTTCTGCTTTTGCATCCTTTACAACAAAGTCAAAATCCTCTTTAGTGATTTCAGTAACCTTGTTGTTGTTAATACAATTCTTAACATATGATGCTCTTGCCTTGTCAATATCAAAATCTCTTATCTTTATATCAGACGGATGGGCTGGAAGTATTATGTTCTTGCCCGGCTCTTCACGGTCAGGATTGCCGAACAATATCTCAATACCGTTTTGCTTTGCAAAGCTGAGCTGCGGCATAGGATGCTTCCCTGCTCCTGTGTATTCAGTCTCCTGAACTACTATGACCTGATCCTTATCCATTTCCTGTGCCAAAGCAAAGGCTGCTGTGAGGGATGTATTTCCTGCCGGTCCGCGCTCCAACCCTTCAAGCACGGATAATGCTTCTGTGATATAGAATACTTCTCCCTGCTTTACCAGAACATATCTGTCAAGATATCTTAAAGGTCTTGCTGCATTTCTCGGAACATCCGCCCTGTCAGGCCATGTTGCAAAGGGTATTCCAAAGCCTGTGTGTCCGGTTGTAAAGGATTTCCTGTTGAAATCCTTGTCAGAAGCCATATGCAGACCTGAAAGGTCAACACTTGCCCCGACAACCTCAATGTCCTTGGCTCCTGCTTTTATAAGTCCTCTTGCCGTTCCTGTAACGTTGCCGCCCCCTGCATTTGTGACAACCACCTTGTCCGGATCCTTACCAAGCTTTTCCCTGAACTGCATGGCAAGCTCGTAGCCTAAGGTCTCTACCCCTGCTATTCCAAAGGGAGTGTACAAGGATGCGTTGAAATATCCTGTTTCCTCCAGCAATGTAAGGAAGGTATAGAAAAGCTCAGGTCCGACAGTAAGCTGAACAACCTCTGCACCATATGCCTCACAGGCACGCTGCTTTTCAAGAATTTCCGGCTGTCCTACCATCCTGCTGTCGTAGCATTCCTGTACAACAATGCATTTCAACCCTCTCTTGGCAGCCTGTGATGCCACTGCTGCCCCATAGTTGCCGCTGGTAGCCGTCACTACGCCCTTGTAGCCGTGCTTTTTCGCATGGTATATGGCAGTTGCCGCTCTTCTTGCCTTGAAGCTGCCTGATGGATTTGCCGCTTCATCCTTTATGAAAATCCGTGCTCCCTTTCCTTTGGGAGCTATTTTTCTGGCCAGCTCCGTCAGGTTTCGAAGCTCCATTATCGGAGTATTGCCTACACTTGTTTCGGACTGTATCTTCTGTATTTCCTCCAGTGTGTACCCGGCTTCCCGCATCATTCTCTCATAATCAAAAGCAATGCCCCCGGATTCGAATAAACTATAATCAATACCTATTGCCTGCTTCATTATTTCATTCTTTCTTCCCATGACTGCTGCATATGACATATCTTTATTCATTTGACCCACCTCCATAGAGGATTTCCTTAAGCTGCATATCTACCTTTAAAAGCTCAGGCACAAATTCTCCAAAGTCATGCTCATACCTCGGATTTACTGCTGTCAACTCTCCCCTGACCTTTCTCCCTGTAGCGGTTTCAATTTCAACAATTGCACCGATTTTGGCATCATGAAGGGCTATACCCTTTACCCAAAGCTCCAGGGGCACCTTCTTGGTATCCTCAGGAACCTGCGGTGCTCTCTCCTCCGGTTTTAGGATGATCTGGTGTATCTGCACCCAGTCCCCTTTTTTTGCTGCACTCATTTTGCAACACTCCTTTATATTACTTTCTCTTTATAAGCTTTCTCATATCTCCCATTATTGCCCTTGGTACCGGCAGTTCTATCATGCTTTTTAATCCAGGTTCGGAATTGATAACCTGCGGAATCATATTTACACACATTGCAATTGTGCCCAGTCCCCCTTGAACCTCCGGCTTTATTGCCATATTGACCTCCGGGGTGCCCTTTATCGTTATAAAATCTCCGGTCTCTGTCCCCTCCAGTTCCGGTTCAATCTGCTGGGGATGGATCATGTCTATCTTTATTTCCTCTCCGACATAACCCTGCCCGGTCATGTTGACTCCTGCAACATTGCCGGCCGCTGCAAAGCCATAGGGGGATTTCCTGTCTGCCGTAGTAACAATAGGCCTCATCTGCTGTTCAAATTTACCGACCTCCCAGCCTATCGCATCACCTATCATCTTTATGGATTCTGCAAATCCAACGTGGCCGGCCAGTGTTCCCTTCTTAACACCTTCCTCAAACTCAGAAACAGTTATGCCGACTCCCTGTTCTTCCATAACTGCAGGTCCGAAAGGTGACAAGCTGTTAACTCTCTTGGCTTCTATGTGCTCTACATTAGTCATGCAGCCTGTCAGGCATATAACCAGCAAGTCCATTATCAGTCCGGGATTTATACCTGTACCAAGTACAGTCACACCGTTTGCAAGTGCTATCCTGTCCAATTCTGCCGCAAGAACAGGGTTTTGTGCCTGAGGGTATGCCATTTCCTCAGCTGTTGATATTACGTTGATTTTCTTTTCAAGTACGTGCTTCAGCCTCGGGAATGCCCTTTCAGTGTATGAATCAGTCGCACACAGACATACATCACAGCTTCCTTCAGATATTACATCATCAATGTTTGGTTTTATTAATACTTCCGGTCTGTTTTCTCTTGCCATATTCAATGCTTCATAAATGCTTTTACCTGCTCTGTCCGGATGCATGTCACATACACCTATTATATCGACTCCCTGCTTTGTGAGAAGCATTCTTGCCATACCGCTCCCCATTGCTCCAAATCCCCAAATTGCTACTTTTACATTTTCCACCTGTTTTCGACTCCTTTTCCTGGTATGAATAAAACTGCCAATATTGCTTTTACATTTTACGAGGGACATATTTATGTTATCTCATAAACCCTATGTCCCTCGGTTTTTGCTCTTATTCTTCTATCATTTCCCTCATGTCGCCCATAATTGCTCTTGGCACCGGAAGATCCAGCATAGTCTTGAGACCCGGCCTTGCATTTATAACGTGAGGAATCATATTTACACACATTGCAATTGTGCCGATTCCACCGGGAATTTCCGGCTTGTTAGCCATATTTACATTCGGTGTGCCTTTTATTATTACATAATCTCCAGTTTCCGTGCCACTGAGCTGAGGCTCTATCTGCTGCGGATGATCCATTTCAATCTTAAGCTCTCCGTCAACATAACCATAGCCCTTCATTGCACAGCCTGCAACATCTCCTGCTTTAGCAAAGCCGTACTGTGATCTTCTGTCAACCTCGGTTACTATCGGTTCCATGCTCTGTTTGAAATCGCTGAGCTTCCAGCCTATAGCATCCGCTATCATTCCAATGGATTCTGCAAAGCCTACATGTCCCGCAAGCTTTCCTGTTTCAACACCTTTATTGAACTCTTCCACCGTTATGCCTATACCCTGCTCTTCCATGACTGCAGGTCCGAAAGGCGACAAGCTGTTTACACGTCTTGCTGTAATGTGTTCTACCTCTTCACATGCCCCTGTGAAAATTACAACCAGGAGATCCATCATTAGTCCGGGATTGATACCTGTTCCGAGAACTGTAACTCCATTAGCCTTTGCAATCTTATCCAATTCTTTTGTAAGCTCCGGCTCCTGAGCTTTAGGATAAGCCATTTCCTCTGCGCTCGAAATAACATTTATTTTCTTTTCCAGGCAATACTTTATCTTGTCAAAAGCAGTTCTAGTAAAGGAATCTGTGCACATTAAAACAACGTCAGCGGCATTTTCTTTTACTACATCCTCAAGGGCACCGATTTTTACATCCGGCCTGCTGCCTCTTTCGGTCTTTATATAGTCATACATGCTCTTGCCGATTTTGGCTCCTCTTCCTACAGCACCTACGATTTCAACGCCTTTTTTCTTGAGAAGCATATCTGCCATACCACCGCCCATAGCGCCTAATCCCCAGATAATTACCTTTACATTCTCTTTTCTCATTAAGTAATACCTCCTAATTATAATTAGAATTAATCACTTATATATTTAGCAAGCTCCATGCCAAAATAAATCCATAGGTAAAGGATTTTGTAAAATTCTCAAGCCTTGATTTTACTGACTTAACGGTCTTCCATATAAATATTGCAGAATTCAGAATAGTAAAACAGGTTATTATAGCGCAAATATATTTGCGTTTATGCAAATATATTTGCGTACTATTTATTCCAGCTATGCGCTTCTTTGTTTGAAATGGAAGTCTAAAATATTACTTATGCAAATAATTTTGCAGTACAATAGTAGAATAATGCGAAACAGGGGAACGGGTAACACGGTTTTCCTACGGAAAAACACGGAAACCCACGGAATACACGGAAGGGGAAAAATATTCAGTTGCATAAATAATTATCGATAATGCAGAAAGTATCAAAATTCATGGATGTATCAATAACGTATATAAAAGGTTACCGTGTAATCCCGTAGGGATTCCGTGCAATTTCCGTGTGTTCCGTGTTACCCGTTCTCCCCGAACCTCGTATCTCGAACCTATATTGACTTTATTCTTAATAAATCATAGAATTGTCTTGTATGTATTATTTGTAACATATTAATTTTTATATGCACGAGGAGATATAACTATGTACGATTTCCATATCCATTCACACTTTTCCAGCGACTCAAGCGCATCCACGCTTTCAATGGCCCGGAAGGGAAAAGATATAGGCTTATCCGGAATATGCTTTACCGATCATATTGATCTTGATTATGCAAATCCTCAGGCAAGCTTTGATTTTTCTTATAGCGACTATATCAATGAAATAAACAGTATCAAGACTTCATTATCCGGGGACTTGGAGATATATGCCGGTATAGAGCTGGGATTGCAGCCTCACACAATAGCAGACAACGAAGCACTGATTAAAGACAGGAGCTATGATTTTATAATCGGTTCAATACACTGTGTGAATAAGTCGGATATGTACCTGGAGCCCTTTCTTGAAAGTATGCCCACGGATAATGAAGCTATCATGAGTTATTTTAGAGAGCTGCAGGTGTGTGTTGACGGTTTCAGGAATTTTGACGTGCTGGGGCATTTCGATGGCATCAGACGTTATATTAGAGACAGCGAAAGCTTCTCCTACGAGCTATACAGGGAACAGATACAAAATGCACTGCAGAGTCTTATAAATTCGCATAAAGGCATTGAGCTCAACACGTCAGGCCTCCGCTACGGACTTTCCTCCTTCCACCCGCTGCCTGAAATACTCAGACTGTACAAGCAATTAGGAGGCGAAATAGTCACCATAGGCTCTGATTCCCACACCCCCGACACATTAGGCTACAAATTCAAAGAAGCCCTGGAGATGCTCTCAGTTATGGGGTTCAAGTATTATACGATTTTTAAAAATAGGAAACCTGTGTTCATAAAAATATAGTAGGCTGAAAAATTCAGCCTACTATATTTTTATGAACTTAAACTCTCTATTAACATATCAACCATTTTCTCAAGTTTTTCATGATTTAATAATCTCATTCCGTGCTTTCTGACAAATTGTTGAATATAATCCCAATCACCAGATTCTTTAATGAGAATTAACTCCCTAGCTAACCCCTCACTGGAACTGGATGGTTCTTTTTCCCTAAATTCCTTAATAAGTCTAGGCAATTCATCATAACCATATCCAGGGACAAAGTAACCTTCAACAAAGTATCTAAAATATACCAAAAACTCTTCTTTATAATATTGTCTTAAAAAACTATAATTTTTATCGCTAATTGGCATATTTACCTCCCATTAAAATATAGGGAATGAAGTCAGAATAAAAAAACCTAAGTCAATAGTGTCATCCCTAATCAGTATTACTCTTGATTTTATTAAATTATATGTAACATTCGTAGAATTAGCGGTAACACCATATCCAATGGGATACTGATGTGTCATTTCAACTGTTAAAGTCTGATTACTAGTATTCTTTAGCCATTCTTCTATATTATCTGCGCTTTTTCTCAAATTCTTTTGAACTGAGCTAATTGCTGTACTTTTGTTCTCAAAACTTGTTGCATCAATACCTTCTTGATTAGCTCTTCTTATAAGCTCTTCATTTGTCATTGAAACATGTTTCTCAATGGTATGTCCACCTTTATACCCTTCGAACCTATCGAGAATATCATCTGCAACACTACGTATTTTGTGTCCAAGGGTTTGTTGCAGTTTTGAAATGCTTGAACTAAATATATTCTGTGACCGTTGTGCCAGCTTGGCTGATGCATATGATACACCGGACATAACCGCCGCACCTGCTAGTTCAGTAACTGCAGCTGTACCAAAGACAACCGTTCCAACACCTGTAGGTGAAGTTGCCACTGCCATGCCACCAGATAAGCCGGCTCCTTCTAAGGCACTTAAAGCGGCTGCTGCACTACCTAACGCTGCTTTTGTATATGCTGCAACAAACATCGCATCAGTATATGCTTTTGCGCGCATATAGTAATAGTTATCCTCTGGTGGTTCTATCCCTGTTGTATTGTCATGCAACCATTGTACAATGCCGAAAGTAACATTATCATCTATGCTATAGACAATTCCCAAAGCAAGCATTTTTATATCTTCTGATGTAAGCTCTGTTGGATCTATACCTATTTTAGCATATAAGTTATTTAAGATCTCATTCTTTTTAGATTCAAAATCAATACTTAAAAAAGTAGGCGATTCCATTGTACTCACTGAAGCTTCTTCTACACTATTTTCTTTAAGAGCCGGTACAGCAGTCACTACTACACCCCCTCCCGGGGCGGATGCATATGTAGCGCCTGTATCAATCCAACTATCGCTGCTCAGCGCATATTCCTTCCACAGTATATCACTGCTACCTTTAACTATAGCTGTTATTGTCTCATTGCTTTCCCCTGCACTACCTCCTATATCTGATATATATACTTCAAGAAGATTACCATCTATATCAGTTGTTCTTACATAGTACCAATCCGGTTTTTCAGTATCACCAGTTCCTTCATCTGTGGTTACCGTTACAGCATTACTCTCACTTGAGGAATTGTTATTATAGTCGTAAGCCTTTACCGTATAAGTATAAGTTGTATCCGGTAAAAGTTCCGTATCAGTATATGAAGTATCTGCCGTTTCTCCTACCACGATTCCATCCCTTAGTATTTTATAATTTGAGATAGTAATATTATCGGTAGATTTAGTCCATGATAGCGATACGGTTGAGAAGGTCTTTGAGTTTACCATGAGGTTACTTGGTGTGGTAGGTACCTCTATATCATCACTAATTTCCATAAGCGTTCCCCATACAGGCCGATAATTGAAACTATAACCTGTTGCTAGTGGTTTAGTAATAATAAGTGTTTTAAAGCTGGAGTTTTTATAGAACTCAAAACTAACTGTTTGCATATCAGAACCTGATAACAACACTCTATGAGTACCACTACAATTAAAATTATAATAACCTAAACTACCGCTTGGAAAAGTTGATTTTTGTGTAAAGTCTCCTTTTATCTCCATGATCCCTGCCGTAAGATATCCTGTGTGACTTTGATTACTATTCATTACAAAGCTTCCACCCACAAACACTCTATCAGATTCTTTGGTCATATTAATCGATCCTATACTATACCCACTTCCATCAAGGTTTGTTATTTTATAATCTCCAGCCACTCTTAGTGTACCACCATTTATCCACATTCCCCCTGAAGGCTGTATACAATCGTTATTGATATTTAGTTCTCCACCATTTAAGTCAAGCATCCCCCCTGCTTGTATAAGATCTCCGTCAACCGTTAGGCTTCCTCCATTTAGATGTATTATCGAACCATTTTCCGTCATGTTGCCATCGATTATTAATTCCCCTCTATCTAAGTTAACTGTTCCGCTCTGGTGCAAAAGATTTCCTGTTATATGCAAAGTATTATTTCCCACATTTAAGGTTCCACCTGTTAGTAGAAGATCACCTATTATGGTTATATCCTCTGTCAAGGCTTTATTTACATACAACATCAATGATGATCTAATTTTACATGATAAATCTGGTATTCGTTCAATAGGAATATTTACTGGTGTACTAAGGCTTATTCCATAGGCTGTATCTGCTATTTCAAGTAAATTGAATTTAGAATGTGCATAATCCTCAAAACTAATCGTCTGTAAACTTGAACCGGATAATAACACTTTATGTATACCGCTTGTACAAAAATTACGTGGTTCATAATAGCTACTCTTTTGAGTAAAGTCTCCTTTTATCTCCATGATCCCTGCCGTAAGATATCCTGTGTGATTACGAGTACTATCCATTACAAAGTTTCCACCAACAATAACTCTATCGGATTCATTTCTCATATTTAAAAATCCATGACTATAGCTAATTCCATCAAGGCTTGTTATCTTGTAATCCCCAGCCACTTCCAGTGTCCCACTATTTATATTCATTTCTGCACCGCTATGCGTGAGATTTCCACTGATTTTTAGCTTCCCACCTTCAATATTGAATCCACCGCTATTAATTACTGCATTTCCTGCTATACTTAGTGTCTTTCCTCCAAGATAAACATCGCTGTTTGTAAAACTAACATCTCCATATATCATTACATCATCGGATAAAGTACCAAAATACAAGTTGAGTGTTGAATTAAAGTTTTTAAATTCTCCTTTCATGTTTCTTATTGATATGTAAGTATTAAAGTTTATACCTGAACTAGTATTTCTTAGTTCAAGTATATTAAACCATGAGTTGCTATAATCCTCAAAGCTAACTGTCTGAATATTGGATCCAGATAATATAACCTTATGTGAACTATTAGCATAAAAGTTAAAAGAGCTATAGTAGTCTGTATCAGTACTCCTTTGTGTGAAATCTCCCTTTATCTCTAGCATGCCTGCTTTTAGATACTCTCCATGTTGATGTATACTGTCCATTATAAAACTTCCACCTACAATAACTCTATCAGATTCGTTTGTCATTTCTAGGTAGCCATTACTATTACCACTTCCATCAAGGCTTGTTATCTTATAATCCCCTGCCACTTCTAGTGTACCACCATTTATATACGTTGTACCCGAAGACTGTGTGAGATTGCCTTTGACTGTCAGAGTATATCCATTTAGATCCAATACCCCTCCTGTCAGATTTAAACCTTCATATGTCACATTCTCGGTCAATGTCAAATCTGAGTTTATAGTTGGTATCATAGATACTCCAATGCTTATACTTAACTCTGAAGTATTACCTGTATTGTTACAGGCTTTAATACTGTAATTACACACAGCATTAATTGGTATACTTGTATCTTCATATTCGACACCTGCTACACTGCTGATTATTATTCCATCTCTGTACACTTCATAAGTCGAAGCTCCGTTTACTGCATCCCATGTTATAATTACACTATTAGCAGTACAGCTTGCATTAAGATTAATAGGAGTACTAAAAAGTGTATAAACTGAAATATACTCACTCCAGTCATATACGATATCTCCGTTCTTCGCCCTTACTCTATATATATGCAAAGAGTTTGGTTCCAACCATCTGTGAATTAAGCTGGTATAGCTTCCATAATTAGCTACTTCTCCATCCACTTCAATATCATAATTATATGATTCATCTATTGCGCTCCAGGAAATAGTAATGCTGCCAGAAGTGGAGATAGTATTGATATTTATTATGGGGTTTAGGTCAGTTTACAAGGAGCTACACGCAGACCGTGAAACGGGCTGCTGACAACAAAGGGGCTGCATGTTCCCGCAGAGGGAATATGTAGCCTGTTTTGTTGTCGGGGATTCCAAAGGGGCTTGCCCCTTGGCACACGACTTTGCGAAGCAAAGTGTAGTGTGTTATACGCTATGTCAGCGTTGCCGTGAAAATGCCATTGCCGCCGGGGAGGGTAAGGACATTTGAAGCGGCAGGAAAGCGGGCGGGAATTTGCGGCATGGAGCCGCAAAGGACAGTCCGATTTCATCAGCGGACAGGGCGTATATGAACCCCCCGTCTATCGTCTGAACTTCGGGTCAACTTGGCCCGAAGTCCCGCAAGGGATTCCCATGTAAAAGGACATGGGAACCTTGCGGTTTAGTGTGGGCTTCAGCTTATGTCAATGGGCTTTTGCGGCATATGCTCCGCCGCTTCGCTCTGTCCGCTATTCCACATTCCCATTGACAACGCCTTTCGCCTGTTCTTTGGAGGAGGCCGGGGGTGCGGGGGCAGAGCCACCGCAAAAGCTAACGATTACCGCCTGTTCAGCGGAGCCGGTTTCGCCGTAGAATGGAACAGGCGGCAACGGGGCAGGATTTTATCCTGTTCCCCGTTGTCGGCGGCGCAATGGCACGGCAAAAATCCAGCCAGTCAAAGGGTTTAAGAGTGGAGATTTTGCGCCAGCAAAATACTACTCGTCCCTTGACTGGCTGGATAGGCGTAGCGGCCTGATGTACGGGCAATTCTGCAATTACTTATTCATCTTATGCTACTAAGGTGAACTGCGCAAAATGCTCATAATCTCCCTATAAACAGAAACCATCTATCACGCAAACTCAACTATCACTATCTCGTTTCCGTCAATATCGCTTAAGCGAACCTCGTAAGTTCCCCAATCATATCTAATGGCTTCAGACAGTGGAAGCCCTTTTTCCTTCAAACATTCCATTGTTAAATCAAGAGTTTTTGTTTGAAATACAAAGGATTGATGTCCAGTCGGCTGTACGTTATATTTTTTGCAATCCCATATACAAAGAGTGGGTGCGTTTTCTATAAAGCCAAGATAAACCCCATTTGAATTGTCATCATCGGTTTTAATAAAGGGTATTTCTAATATTTGCCTATAAAACTCAATAAGTTCTTTCGCTTGCTCAGAAAAAATATTTGTGCAGTAGTATCCTGTTATCATCTTCTCACCACCCAATAATCATTTTTCATCCAATCACAAAATATAAATAATCTTCTTCTGTTCGCCTTATATTCCGAAGATTGACTAAACAGAAGGGCTTTTCCATGTTGCAATCTCAATCAAATTACCCTCCGGGTCTGCAACATAGCAACTGCGAAGTCCCCACGGATATGTCTTAGGCTCTATAATCGGAACGGCTCCCAAACTTACCATTCTGCTGTACTCTTTGTCTACTTCTTCGGGAGCATCAACATCCAATGCAAGTTCAAAAGTGCCATTATTGCCGCTTGGATAAGTATATTGCTGGTCGGTCAGCTTCTCAAAATCATTGCGCCCAAAAAGTAAAAACCGCAATCCATCCATTTCGACAATTACACTTGGGTCAACCCCATCCCACTTCAAAGGGAACCCCACTACATCACGGTAAAAAGCAACCATCGTCGCCATGTCTTTTACAAAAAGTCCAACAGCTTTTAGCTTTAATGTCATTCCTTTATCCCCCAAACTCACAAACTACGTTTCGCTTGTGCTGCCGATTTCAAGTAGGTTACCCTCCGGGTCGGCGACATAAAAGTTGCGGATGCCGAAGGGATAGGTGATGGGTTCTCCAGTGGGAAATCGTAGACCCAATTTCGATAGCCGCTCATATTCCGCATCTACATCAGCAAAGCTGGGCAACCAGAAGGCAATTTCAAACGTCTGATTGATTCCATTTGGCGGGAGGTAGTTCTCCCCAATTGCCTTCACGAACTCTTTCCTGCTGTACATGAATAGGGACAACGCACCGCTTGCCGTTTCAAACTCCGCGAAATCCCCGCCATCCCACCCTGTATGAAAGCCCAAGGTATCTCTGTAGAACCGGACCATGCTGTCCATGTCGCCGACTAATAGGCTCGCACCTACTCTTACATCCTGTCCGTTCAATATCATCATCTCCTCTATTATCGTCAATCTTCTATTTCTAAATCGTACTATCATTTATTTTACCATATAAAACCAACCCTGTCATTTCCGCTTTTTCCTACCCTGCTTTTTCCCTTGTCCTTTCAAATGCTTGGACTTTTGAAGCACCCTCATCATCACTTGAAATTCCACATCTGTTAACTTGGTATAATCAATCCCCATTCGCCGGCAATACAGGGCAACCTGTTTCTTCTGTGCGCTCCCCTCAATGTTGGAAACAAACTCAATATCCTGCTTTAATTCCCGCACAAAATCAGTTTCCGGGGCGCTGGTGGTGTCCTGCCTGTGGGTTTCCTTTATGTCCTTGATGATACCGTCCATATCGTCATGCACTACATGACGGAAATACTCGTCCTCGTTGATGTGGGCGGCGTTCAGTATGCGGATATGGCGGTCATGCTCACCGGGGCGGTACTTTTTTTCTATGGTGTCTTTCGCCAGATTGACATAGGCGTTTAGGTTCTGTACTTGCATACTGGCAATCCCGTCCACATAAATCTCAATGTCAGCCAATAGCTTTACAAAATCCCTGTGCGCCGCCATTTCACAAAGAAGCCGGGTATTGATTGCCCCGCCTTTCAATAGGTCTATCATGCCATCACTCAAATGCAGTTCCGCAAGGTCTGCGTTTGGGTGGTTTTTGTTTTCTGTCAGCCCCAACAGGTAATCGGTGGACACGCCGTAGAATTTCGCCAGCGTCACAATGCTGGTGTGGCTGATGTCCTTGTAATCTTCCGTTTCATAGTTGCCCAAAGCGGATTTTGAAATGCCTGTCCGCTGTTCCAACTGCTCCAGCGTCAAACCATGTTCCACCCGTAAATCCTTTAACTTTTCCTGTATCGTCAAGGTCACATTCATAGCCGTATCCTCCTTTCTCCACCTCGGTTTTCTGCTTGCCCCCATTATACCAGACCTTTCCACAAGCGTGGAATTTTTTCATTTTCAGTCCGTTTTCCAACCTTGTGGATATACGGGAGGGGCGGTCAAAAAAGTATACACTTGGGTTAGTTCATCGATGAACAACACAAGTGAATGACCGTCCGAAAGGGATACCACCCGCAGGGGAAGCACCGCCATGAACCGCACTTCGGGCCAACTTGGCCCGAAGTGCCGGGGAGCGTGCCAATGCGGGAATACGCCGCCATGAGGGGGCAGGAACGGATTTCGGGAAAACGGCAAAGGACAATGAAAACGGAGGATTTCCATGAGAAATAAACTAAAGCCAATCGAGCGCAGGCCGGACGGCTCCCTGCCCCGCATGACGCCGGGACAGCGCAGGCGGGCAAACGCCCTCATTCGCCGGGAGTGCTGCAACTACGATAACGGCAACTGTATTCTGCTGGACGATGGGGAGGAATGTGTCTGTGTGCAGAGCATTTCGTATTCCGTCTGCTGTACATGGTTCCGCCATGCGGTCTTGCCGTTGGACAAGCCGCTGGAAGCGGAGATTTTCCATAGCGGCGATGTGAAGCGGTGCGCTGTGTGCGGAGCGGCTTTTGTCCCCGGCTCCAACCGGGCGAAATACTGTGAAGCCTGTGCCAAAGAGGTACACCGCAAGCAGAAGAACAAAAGCAACCGAAACAAACGGAACAAAGCAGACAGTTAAGAGCTGAAAAAGCCCGGTATACCAAGGTTTTTTGAAGCTGTTTCCGGGGTGGTGGTATATTTGTACTCCCACCCCGGAAAACAGGCTTCTAACTGTCCACAGGAGGGAGGATTGATAGATTGCCCCAACACGCAATTCTACGCTTTGAAAAGCACAAGGGCAACCCGGCAAGGCCGCTGGAAGCCCATCACGAACGCCAGAAAGAGAAATATGCCAGCAACCCGGATATTGACACCAGCCGGAGCAAGTACAATTTTCATATCGTAAGGCCAGAGGGACGGTATTACCACTTCATTCAAAACCGTATCGAACAGGCCGGGTGCAGGACACGCAAGGACAGCACCCGGTTTGTGGATACGCTTATAACCGCCAGCCCGGAATTTTTCAAGGGCAAAACCCCAAAGGAAACGGCGGCATTTTTCCAGCGGGCGGCTGACTTCCTGATTCAGCGGGTAAGCGGGGACAATATTGTGTCGGCGGTGGTTCACATGGACGAGAAAACGCCCCATATGCACCTGACCTTTGTACCGCTGACCGAGGATAACCGCTTATCTGCCAAAGAGATTTTAGGAAACCGGGCCAGCCTTTCCAGATGGCAGGACGATTTTCACGCTCACATGGTGGAGAAATACCCGGACTTGGAGCGTGGAGAAAGCGCATTCAAAACAGGCCGAAAGCATATCCCCACAAGACTGTTCAAGCAAGCGGTTTCCCTCTCCAAACAGGCCAGAGCCATTGAAGCGGCGCTGGATAATATCGGGCCGCTGAATGCCGGGAAGAAGAAAGAGGAAGCCCTCGCCCTGCTGAAAAAATGGTTCCCGCAGATGGAACATTTCAGCGAACAGCTAAAAAAGTATAAGGTTACGATAAATGACCTTTTGGAAGAAAACAAGAAGCTGGAAGCCAGAGCCAAAGCCAGCGAAACAGGTAAGCTGAAAGACACAATGGAACGAGCCAAGCTGGAAAGCGAACTGCATAATATCCAGCGGCTTGTTGACCGCATCCCCGCCGATATTCTGGAACAGGTGCGGCGGGAACAGAGAGGAAAAGCCTATACGAAAGATAATCAGCTTTAAAAAATATTGCACCTTGAAAATTTTATATGGAGGATACTGAATGGAGCATATCCGCTACAAAAAGGAAATCGAAACCGTTTCTTTTCAGGGAAAGGAAATCACGCTGGAAAGCCTGACCCCTATTCTCACGCCGAAGCAGGAGGCGGCAAAACGCCGGGAGTTGGAACAACAGCTTTATGAGGTGTTTCGCAAATACGCAGACAAGCGGCAGGAATCGGGGCAATAGGGTTTTACGACATTGATTTGCGGGGCTGCTGGCGGTATAATATTATTGTCAGCAGCTCCGTTTCTTTTGAAGAAAAGGAGCTACGAAATGAACAACAGAATAGACGCTATCTATGCAAGGCAATCGGTTGACAAAAAGGACAGCATATCCATTGAAAGCCAGATTGAGTTTTGCAAATACGAATTGAAAGGCGGTACTTGCAGGGAATACACAGACAAGGGATTCAGCGGCAAAAATACCGACCGTCCGAAATTTCAGGAGCTTATCCGGGATATTAAAAAAGGTCTGATTGCAAAGGTCATTGTTTACAAACTCGACCGTATCAGCCGTTCTATTCTCGACTTCTCCGGCATGATGGAACTGTTTCAGCAATACAATGTTGAATTTGTTTCCAGCACCGAAAAATTTGATACCTCCACCCCGATGGGCCGGGCCATGCTCAATATCTGTATCGTGTTCGCCCAGCTTGAACGGGAAACGATACAGAAGCGGGTGACGGACGCTTATTACTCCAGAAGTCAGCGGGGCTTCAAAATGGGCGGCAAGCCGCCCTACGGCTTCCACTCCGAGCCGATTAAAATGGACGGTATCAACACAAAAAAGCTGGTGGCAAACCCGGAGGAATCGAAACACATCAAACTGATTTTCGAGATGTACGCCGAGCCGAAAACCTCTTACGGGGATATTACCCGCCACTTTGCCCAGCAGGGGATTTTGTTCTATGGCAAGGAACTGATACGCCCCACGCTGGCGCAGATGCTTAGAAACCCGGTTTATGTTCAGGCAGACCTTGACGTATATGAGTTCTTTAAAAGTCAGGGTACGGTGATTGTCAATGACGCTGCCGACTTTACGGGCGCAAACGGGTGCTATCTGTATCAAGGGCGGGACATAAAAGCCTGCAAGAAAAATGACCTGAAAGACCAAATGCTGGTGCTGGCTCCCCATGAGGGGATTGTTCCGTCAGACACATGGCTCGCCTGCCGCAAGAAGCTGATGAACAACATGAAAATCCAGTCCGCAAGAAAGGCCACCCATACATGGCTGGCGGGGAAAATCAAGTGCGGCAACTGCGGCTATGCCCTTATGAGTATCATTAACCGGGTGGGAACGCAGTACCTCCGCTGTACGAAGCGGCTGGACAACAAAAGCTGTGTTGGGTGCGGGAAGATTTATACTGCTGAACTGGAAGCTCTTGTGTATCAGCAGATGGTGAAAAAGCTGGAAAGCTATAAGACGCTGACGGGACGGAAAAAGGCGGCAAAGGGCAATCCGAAAATCACCGCCTTGCAGGTGGAGCTTGCCCGTGTGGACAGTGAAATTGAAAAGCTGGTGGACAGTCTGACCGGGGCAAACAATGTTTTGCTCTCTTATGTAAATGTGAAGATAGCGGAACTGGACAGCCGCAAGCAAGCCCTTGTCAAAGAGATTGCGGATTTAACAGTGGACACCATCAGCCCGGAACAGGTACAGCAGATTTCCGGGTACTTGGACACATGGGAAACCGTGTGCTTTGACGATAAACGGCGGGTGCTGGATTTGCTGGTTACTACCGTGGAAGCCACCAGCGAAAAGATGAACATTACATGGAAAATCTGACGGGCAACACACCACCCGTCAGACCGTTACCCTGTGTAGTCCCTTGTAAACCGTACTTTGTTTCTCCATAGACTTCTTCAATTACTGTTTCATCTAGAACAATTGGATTACTAAAAAGGGTTTCAGTTTCTTCATAAATCTCATCTGCTACTGTTTTTTTAGTGTCAACCTCTGTTACAGTTATATCATGTAGAACTGGAATAATTTCTGAATCCTCGTTTTTTGTTTCAATTGTTTTAGTATGCTCCTCAGAAGGAATAATGACTTCCACTGCTTGTTTCGGTACAGCTACCTGAGCAGCTAATTTATCCAATTCATTAAACTCTTTTGAAATATCTGTTAATGCACTATTGTGTACATCATTATCTGCATATTGGTTCCCGCTAGCTGGATACTTATTTCCTCTCTGCCCATGTCCAAGCATTCGTTCAATGTTTTCAACCAAATATCTGTTATCTAGCTCAACTACTTTGGGAGAAAACTTGTTTATGTTTATTGACGCATTTACTGGAATTATAATCGAAGACATGCCAATGACCAAACTAAGCAATACTGAGAAAAATGAGAATACCTTCTTACTAAACAATATGATTCGACCTCCTTTATAATCAATAATTACATTCTATTACATTTTTTATGGTTTTTTCCTATTATATAAAATTATTCAACATATCAAATAAATCTTTGACGAAAAGGCAGTTTTATTATGCAAATGGTATTTAAAAATCTAATAAAGCTATAGGAGGCTTTTACTTCCTCAGAATGAAGATAAACTAAGGAGCAGCCATGTCATAGCCTAAGTATGACTTATACAGAAATTGTCAATGGCTCTTAGCAAGGTCACCTTAAAAACAACCGTATGCGAGGCACGGATGCCGAAGCAAGCTTTCACGGTCACGGATGACCATTGAAAGCGTTAGGTTTTTTTTAGGCGACCTTGCTTAGTGCCATCAATTTCTGTATATCCATATGTGGCTATCACGTGGTTGCTCCAATTTTCTGCTTTGTCATAAAAATATAGTAGGCTGAACATCAGCCTACTATATCTTTATTCCATATCTCTTCAGCTTGTGCTGCAGAGTCTGGCGTTTTATTCCCAGCTTTTCCGAGCTTCTGGATATGTTGTTCTCGCATTCCTGCAAGGCCTCCAGTATAAGTGATTTTTCAACCTCCTCCAGTATCCTGTCCAAAGGCTGGTTTTCGTTCAGATACAAGCTGTATTTATTCCTGTTGGACTTGAATAGCAGCTGGTACATATCCGGAGAAATGTGCTCCGGCTTTATTATATGCCCCTTGCTGATCATATTTATGGCACTTTCAATTATATTTTCCAGCTCCCTGACATTGCCCGGCCACTCATAATGCAGGAAGGCTTCTTTTACTTCATTGGAAACATACCATATATCCTTCTGCAATATACTGTTGTATTTTTTTATAAAATGATCTATCAGCAGAGGAATGTCACTTTTTCTTTCTCTCAGTGAAGGTATGTTGACCGATATTACATTCAGCCTGTAGTATAAATCCTTTCTTAGAATTCCCTTTTTCAGAATGGCAGAGTGGTTTTCATTGGTAGTTGCCAATATTCTTACATCAATAGGTATGTCCGAAAGACCTCCTACCCGTCTCACATATCCCTCCTGAAGCACTCTCAAAAGCTTGGCCTGGAGCTGGTGTCCCATGGAATTTATTTCATCCAGCAGCAGTGTCCCTCCGTTTGCCTGTTCAAACAGGCCGGGCCTGTTAATTGCGCCGGTAAAGCTTCCCTTGACTGTTCCGAACAGTATTCCTTCAAGGAGAGACTCCGGCAGTGCCGCACAGTTCTGTGCAATAAGCGGCTTATGCTTTCTGCTGCTTTCATTGTGTATGCTCTGTGCAAAAAGCTCCTTCCCCGTTCCTGTTTCACCGTATATCAAAACCGTGGAAGATGACATGGCTGCTTTTCTGGCTATTTCTATAGAGTTATGAAACTTCTCGTCCTCCCCTATGAGATTCCTGAAGGTATAACCCTTTAGATTCTTATCCTCAATATCTTTGCTTGCAAGCTCCTGTTGCAGGTATACAAGCTTATCAGACAATTCTTTTTCCTTTGTAATGTCTTTCGCCATCTCCAAAGCCCCATGCTTGCCGGGAGAAATCATAACCGGTATGGTGCTGTTTATGGTGTTTATTTGTTTACCTTTGTTGTTCAAGTAAGTCTGGTATCTGTTATATATAGGCTTGCCGGTTTTCAGCACCGTAAGCATAGTGCTGGTTTCGGGCGTCAGGCTGGGAAATATGTCCAGTATGCTTTTGCCCATGACCTCGTTGATATCCAACCCTTCAAGATCAGCCATAGCCTCGTTGTAGATTATTGTCTTCCCTGTACCGTCAA
>Ga0209643_1001636_pt1 | contig 19481 bp, 18 predicted proteins | sample AutmiccBRH37_all_FD_187383 | JGI IMG/M metagenome (GOLD analysis project Ga0209643, IMG submission 187383) | Deep subsurface microbial communities from Mt. Terri, Switzerland - Autotrophic microbial communities BRH/37_all (SPAdes) (version 2) | ecosystem: Environmental > Aquatic > Deep... | reverse complement strand
ATGTTCTGCCCCTTGCCTTCCATCTCGAAGATGATCTGGGTCAGGACCGATCTTGTGATGTCCTCACCGGACTTGGCGTCGTACACCACGAAGTCCTGACCGTCCTTGACCATGTCGGCCAGGTGATCAAGCGTCACGTAGCTGGAGCTCGCCGTGTTGTAGAGGCGCCGGTTTGCGTATTTCTTGATGGTGATCGGGCTCTCGGGCCCCTTTCCTTCAGCCGTCACGGGCGTGCTCATCTTTCCGTTGCGGGAGGCGGCCGAACCGGTCTCCAGGTGAGGCGCGTTTCCTACTGCGCGAGGACCCTTCTTACGCGGGCTTTGCTGCAGAAGCAAAAACTTCTGCTGCGCAGCATTCTTGCGCCTGCGAGAATTCTGGCGCAAGAGCCTTGACCATGGATATCCCCTGTGGTCTGCCGCTTTCATCTTGTGTAGCATCGCCGACGACACCAGTTTATTAACGACGACACCGCCGGGCCGAAGGGCCGCAGGCCAGTGGATGGGAGATCACCATGAGCGATATCGTAATCGTTGCGGCCGCGCGCACGGCCGTCGGGAGTTTTAACGGCACGCTCGCGCCGTTGCCCGCGCATGAACTGGGCAAGATCGTCATCGGCGAGGTGCTCAAGCGCGCCGACGTTGCGCCCGGTGAGGTCAGCGAGGTCATTCTGGGTCAGGTCCTGACGGCCGGGCACGGGCAGAATCCGGCGCGCCAGGCCTCGATCGGTGCCGGCGTGCCCGTCGAAATTCCCGCTTGGGGTGTCAATCAGGTGTGCGGCTCGGGGCTGCGCACGGTGGCACTCGGCGCGCAGGCGATCGCGAATGGCGACAGTGCGATCGTCATCGCGGGCGGCCAGGAAAGCATGAGCCAGTCGATGCACGCAGTCCATCTGCGCAATGGCGTCAAGATGGGCGACGCGGGCCTGATTGACACGATGATCAAGGATGGTCTGACCGACGTCTTCAACGGTTACCACATGGGCATCACCGCGGAGAACGTCGCAAAGCAGTGGCAGATCGGCCGCGAGGAGCAGGATGCTTTCGCGCTGTCGTCCCAGCTCAAGGCCGAGAAGGCCAGCACGTCGGGGCGCTTCAAGGACGAGATCGTCCCCGTCGTTATCAAGGGCCGCAAGGGCGATGTCGTATTCGCCGAAGACGAATATATCCGCAAGGGCGCGACGCTGGAATCGATGTCCGGCCTCAAGCCCGCCTTCGATCGCAACGCCGGAACCGTCACCGCCGCTAATGCGAGCGGGATCAATGACGGCGCAGCGGCGGTCGTGCTGATGACGGCGGCGGAAGCTGCCAGGCGCGGACTCAAGCCTCTCGCGCGCATCGCGTCGTGGGCGCAGGCGGGCGTCGACCCGGCGGTCATGGGGTCGGGCCCCATCCCGGCGAGCAAGGCTGCGCTCAAAAAGGCAGGCTGGTCGGTCGGCGATCTCGACCTGATCGAGGCCAACGAGGCCTTCGCCGCGCAGGCGTGCGCGGTCGGCAAGGATCTCGGTTTCGACCCGGCCAAACTCAACGTCAACGGTGGCGCGATCGCCATCGGTCACCCGATCGGGGCGTCGGGCGCGCGCATCCTCGTGACGCTGCTTCATGAGTTGGCCAAGCGTGATGCCAAAAAAGGCCTCGCAACCTTGTGCATTGGCGGCGGGATGGGCATCGCCATGTGCGTCGAGCGCGTATAAATTGCACGCAAGGGAGTGCTCTCTTGCGATGAATCAAGGACCTCATCGCCCGCCCCGAGCATGATGACACACGCTCTCGGGCGGGCGACGATGTCATAAGGACAAGCAGCGGGCTCGCGTCACGACGCCCGCAATGTTGGAGGGAGGCGGTGGCCATGTCTGGTGAGGCCGGAAAAGAACAAGTCGCGGTCGTAACCGGGGGAACCCGCGGGATCGGCCATGCGGTCTCCGTCATGCTGAAGGCGCGTGGCTTCAAGGTCGCCGCGACCTACGCGGGCAACGAGGATGCCGCCACCAAATGCCGCGAGCAGGACGGTATTGCCACCTATAAATGGGACGTTGCGGACTTCGAGGCGTGCGGCAAGGGTATTGCCGCCGTCGAGGCGGATCTCGGGCCCGTTTCCGTGGTCGTCAACAATGCCGGTATTACCCGCGACGGCATGCTCCACAAAATGTCGCCGCAGGACTGGGATGCGGTAATCGGCACCAATCTGAGCTCCGCGTACAATATGTGCCGCCATCTGATCGATGGAATGCGCACACGCGGGTATGGCCGGATCGTCAACATCAGCTCCATCAACGGGCAAAAAGGCCAGATGGGGCAGGTGAACTACTCGGCAGCGAAAGCCGGGCTGATCGGGTTCACCAAGGCTCTGGCGCAGGAGACCGCCCGTAAAGGTATTACCGTAAACTGCGTCGCGCCGGGTTATACCGACACGGATATGGTGGCAGCGGTGCCGCCCGAGGTGTTGAAGGGGATTGTGGCGCAGATCCCGGTCGGGCGGCTCGGCACGTCCGAAGAGATCGCCGAATGCGTGGCCTTTCTGGTTGGGCCCAACTCAGGCTTTATCACCGGCGCGACACTGACGGTGAATGGCGGTCAGTATATCGCGGGCTGATCCCTCAGTGGACAAGTGCGCGGCCCCGGTCGGCGTAAGCCATTGATTCAGATGAGTGCGCCGGCGAGCGGCGTGGCCCCCCGAGGTCCAATCCGGCGCTTGCGAGTGTCCGGGCGAGATGCTCGCACGGCGGCGCCGCGAGGCGCGCGCCGGTTGGACAGAGAACGGCAGCCAGGGCTGTGTCCAGCGCATCCAAGCGCCGCTCCTGCGCCAGATACAAACAGTCCAGAACGAGCGCCTCAAAAGGCCCTAGTCGGGGGCAGGGCGGCGGGTGGATCGCCAGCTGCCGCAGGGCGCAGACCGTAATCGTCCGCATGAGATAATCGAATGCCCCGGTTGCGGCATCGTCGAGGCCCGCGACCGCCATGCCCTGACGCCAATCCGGCCAGGCTGAGGGGCCGGGGTGCGTGTCCAGTCCTTCGACCGCCCACAATCGGACGGACGCGGCGACGAACAATTCCGCCGCGCGAAATTCACCGAGCGGCATGCCGGGGAGGTACATCACGCGGGCGGGGGGAGAGAGGTTGCTCATTTGAGGTGTTCCAGGACTGTGGAGCGTGCGCCGGCACGCGGCGCGATCAATGTAGCCCGGGATGATTATTATTGCAAATAAGTCGCAACAGCAAAAAAGTCTAATCGCCGGGATGCCAGCCTGCGGGGGCAAGCTCGAAGCGCTCGAAGATGAAGCCTGGAGCGACGGTGCAGCCAACCAGCGTCCAGGCGCCGAGGCTTTCGGCGCTTTGCCAGCTGCGTGCGGGCACGACGAGCTGCGGGCGCTGGCCCGTCGCCAGGTCGGGGCCGAGCAGGGCGATCTCCGCGCGCGCCCGTTTGGTCGCGGCAATGCCGAGGGCCAGCGGCGCGCCGGCGTACCAATGCCATATTTCCGCGGTGTCGATCCGGTGCCAGTGCGATCGCTCGCCCGACTTGAGGAGGTAGTAGATCGCGGTCGAGACCGCGCGCCCGCGCCGCGCCCTTGGATCGCGGAACGTCTCGCAAAAATGTCCACCTTCCGGGTGCGGCTGCAAGCCGAGCACCGCGATGACTTCCTCTGCTGTCACGCTGCCGGGTCTCCCTCTTCACGCCTTTTCGTTGATATCATACGCTCACCACGATGCAGGCGTTTCTCCTCAGTTCCAGCCCGCGGCGTGACGGAAACTCCGCCCAGCTCTTGAGCGCCGTTGCGACGGGCCTGCGCGATGCGGGGCATGACGCGACGTTGCTATATGCCGATGATATCTTGAGCGCCTTCCTGAAGGATTGCCGCCGGTGCCGTAGAGCGGACGGCGAATGTGCGGTTGAGGACGGATACCGCGCCGCATTCTTTGAGCACTTCCTGCCCGCACAGGGCTTCATCGCGGCGACACCGATCTACTGGTACGGCATGGCGTCGCAGCTCAAGGCGTTTTTCGATCGCATGTTCTGCTACACCGCGGCATCCTATCCACGCTCCGCCGAGGTGGTCGAAGGGATGCAGAACAAGCGGATCGGGCTGGTACTGTCGTCGGAAGAAAATTTTCCGACCGTGTCTGCCGGCATCGTTCACCAGATGCAGGAGTGCGCGCGCTATATGCATTCGACGTTCGTGGGGACGGTGCATGGAATCGGCAATGCGCGCAGCGACATCGCGCTCGCCCCGCACAATCCTCTCGCGCAGGCGCACGCCTTCGGAGCGGAGTTTTTCAATGCCTACGCGACCGATTACAAGATCGACACGCCGCGCTCGCCCCGGATATGGTCATGAAAACGCTCGTGTCCTGAAACCGACCGTCTCCTAGAAGCGGTCCTTGCGCGCGCGGGTTTCGCCGAAAACCTCGACATCGCTTGCATCCTCAAGGCCGAGCGTTGCGCGCAAGTCCGCGCTTGCCGGCCGCAGAAAGGGGTTGGTCGCCTTTTCCAGTCCCAGCGTCGTGGGGACAGTGGGCCGTCCTTCCGCGCGCAGTCGCTCGACCTCGGCGGCCCGGCGCTTGAGATTTTGATTGTGGGGCTCGACGGTGAGCGCAAAACGCGCGTTGGACTGGGTGTATTCGTGCGCGCAATAGATCCGCGTCGTGTCCGGCATCACCAGCAGCTTGGAGAGCGAGCGCCACATCTGCTCGGGCGTGCCCTCGAAGAGGCGCCCGCAGCCAAGGGAGAAAAGCGTATCCCCCACGAAGGCGGCGTCGTCGTCCTTGAACCAATACGCGATGTGGCCGCGGGTGTGACCGGGTACGTCGAACACGTGTGCGCGATGACCGCCCAGATCCACCGTATCGCCGTCACCGACCGCGACATCGATCCCGGGAATGCGCGATTGATCCGCGCGTGGGCCAATGATGGCGCAGCCGGTCTTTTGCTTGAGTGCGAGATTGCCGCCGGCGTGATCGGCATGATGGTGGGTGTTGAGGATGTGAGTCAGCCGCCAGCCCTTGGCGTCGAGCTCGCGCAGGATCGCGTCGGCGTCCGGCGTGTCGACGGCTGCAGTCAAACCTTGCTCCTTGAGATGAAGGAGATAGCCGTAATTGTCGGCAAGACAGGGAAACTGATGGATAATCAGGGTCATCTTGGGGTCCTGGGCGACGTATTCCGCGCCGGTGCGCAGGTTAGACTAATTTAAGCTTGCCCCCCAAAGATGCGCGAGGGTGAGAAGCGTGCAAGGTACACATGGCTATTGATGTCGTCGATCTCAATCACTTTTACGCGTCTTCGCTCGGGCAGGTTGCGCGGCGGGTCATCCGCCGCAAGGTGCGCTCCCTGTGGGGAGACGTAACGGGGCTGAATGTGCTCGCGCTCGGGTACGCCACGCCCTTCGTGCGGCCGTTCCGCGACGAGGCGCAGCGCACTGTGGCGCTGATGCCGGCCCAGCAGGGCGTGCTGCGCTGGCCCGACGACGGCCCGGCGCTTGCCGCGCTGATTGACGAGACCGCGCTTCCTCTGAAGGATTCGAGCTTCGAGCGGATTCTGGTGGTTCATGGCATTGAGCATGCTGAAAATGTGCGCCAACTGATGCGCGAGCTGTGGCGTGTACTGACCCCGGAGGGACGACTGCTGATCGTTGTACCCGGCCGGCGCAGCTATTGGGCGGCGAGTGAGCGGACGCCGTTCGGCCAGGGCCAGCCCTATTCGCGCGGACAGATCACACGCCTCGTGCAGGATTGCATGTTCGTACCTGCGCGGCCGCAGGGCGCCCTCTACGTTCCGCCGTTGCCGTGGCGCTTTTTCCTGCGTTCGGCGATGGGTTGGGAGCGGGTGGGCGCGACCCTCTTTCCGGCGACCAGCGGGGCGATTTTGATCGAGGCGACCAAGCGCGTGTATGCCGCGATTCCGACGGGGCGCAAGAAACGCGTGCTGGTGCCCGCGCAGGCGGTGCCCATGGCGGCGGCGGGCTCCGCCGCGTGCCGTGAACCCGAAACGGAACTCGCCTCTCGCCTCATTGATCCGACGCCGCGCACCATTATGTCGGACATACAACAGAGCTAGACCGTAAATATTTCGAATTTTTCCTACGAAATAAGAATTGTGCCCATACCACTTCATCGGCTATATCCGACATAGTGATCACGCTGGAACTCGCTACTGTTGATTGCGGTGCGGGGAATCAATAAGGCGGGCGCAAATGTGGGAGGAGCCACAATCGAAAATCGCGCAGGTGACGCGTGGCGATACGAGTCTCGGTGGTTCGTAACCCGCCACGGCGGTCGCGCGTCCTGCATGGGCGCAATCGCATCGCATATCCAGTCTGGCTCTTCGTTCGGCTTACGTGGCGCGCAGCGCCGCCACGACACCATCGCTCAACCAACAAAGGAAAGCGGCAATGTCCGATCTGCTGAAGCAACCTCTGAAACTTCCGTGCGGCGCCACGCTGTCGAACCGCCTGGCGAAGGCGCCCCTGACGGAAGGCATGGCGGACCCGTCCAACCGCGCCAATGAAAAACTTGTGCAGCTCTACCGGCGCTGGTCGGAAGGCGGAGCAGGATTGCTGGTCTCCGGCAATGTACAGGTCGACCGGCGGTATCTGGAGCGCGCGGGCAATGTCGCGATCGACAATAACGGCGGGCTCGATCAGGTGCGCGCCTACGCAAAAGCCGGAAGCAGCGCGGGCAATCATTTCTGGATGCAGATCAATCATCCGGGGCGGCAAGCCGCGCTCTCGCGCGTTGGCACCCTGGTTGCGCCCTCCGCCATTACCCTCGACATGCCGGGTAAAATCAGCGAGCAGCCGCGGGCGCTGAGCGAGGAGGACATCCTCGATGTCATTCGCCGCTTTGCCCACGTCGCCACGATGGCGCGCGAATGCGGCTTCACCGGCGTGCAGATCCACTCCGCCCACGGCTATCTTCTGTCGCAATTTCTCAGTGCCAAGAGCAATGTGCGTACCGACGCGTGGGGCGGCACCCCTGAAAACCGCGCGCGCCTACTGCTTGAAGTGGTGCGCGCTGTGCGACGGGCTGTCGGCCCCGATTTTCCTGTCAGCGTCAAGCTGAATTCGGCGGACTTCCAGAAAGGCGGCTTTACCAACGAGGAATGCCTCGACGTGGTGCGCTGGCTTGAGGCGGAAAAGATCGACCTGCTGGAAATTTCAGGCGGGAACTACGAACAACCCACTTTGCTGGGCTTTGGCGCGCCACCGCCGCAAGAAAAGCGGGCCAGCACGATTGCGCGCGAGGGCTATTTCATCGATTACGCCCAGCGCATCCGCGCGGTGACAAAGACGCCGTTGATGATTTCGGGTGGCATGCGCACGCGGGCGGGCATGGAACACGCGTTGAGCGTCGGCGGGATGGACGTGATCGGAATCGGTCGTCCGATGTGCGTCGACATGGATGTGTGCGGCAAGCTGCTGTCGGGCGAAATCGACACGATGCGCAGCTACGAGGACGAATTCGTCCTCGACCGGGCGAAACTCGGCCGTGAGGTTGACGAACGCACCGCCAAGGGGCTGGAAGTATGGGGTCACCTCGGGTGGTTCTATGTGCAGCTGTGGCGACTTGGCGACGGCCTTGAACCGGACCGCGAGATGACACTCGTCGATGCGCTCCACACGCTTCTGGCGGGGGAGAAGGCGCGGGCAGAGGCACTGGCGCCATTGTAGCGCGCTTACGGCGCCTCTTGCGGATGCGCCTGGCGCCATGCCTGGAGGGCTCCCAGAGTATTCGTCACATGCCCATCGGGATCGAGCGCGTGGTACGCGTAAACAATTGTTCCCTCCGGCGCGATGACGTAGGACGTGCGGTCGGACAGAGCGAGAACCGATGAGAGCACGGCGTCATACCCGCGTGTGATGCTGCCACTGGGGTCCGAGGCGACCGGAAACGCGCTGCGGCATTCCTCGACCGAGAAGCGGTTCAATTTCTCGATTCCGTCCCGAGACACCCCGATCACGGTGGCGCCGAGCGCCTTGAACTGCGGCATGGCTTCGGCAAAATCGTGAGCTTCCACCGTGCAGCCCGGCGTGAAAGCCGCAGGATAGAAATACAGCACCACCGGTCCTGACTTGAGCGCGTCGGCAAGCTTGAATGTGAATTCCTTGCCGCCGAGGGTAGCCGGGGTCGCGAAATCGGGTGCAGGTGAACCCGGTTCGAGCGCGGCGAGGGTGGGGCCTGCGAAGATGCACGCGGCCAGCAGGGCAGATAAAAAGCGCTTCGTCATTTGGTCGCCGCTCCGCCGGCTTTCGTAAATCTGGGGCTGCGCTCGACAATTCGAAAGAACAGCCGGCCCGATTGGGTCTCCCCGATCTGACGATTGTGCGTTTTATGAAAAGACAACAGTACGATCTCCGTTCAGGAGGATGCGGTGCTCCGCATAATATTTGACCGCGCGTGCGAGCACGACACTTTCGATATCCCGGCCGACCGCCGCAAGATCGTTGGGGGTGAGCCCGTGGTGAACGCGCTCGGCGGCCTGCTCGATGATTTGCCCCTCGTCGAGTTCATTGGTCACATAATGCGCGGTTGCGCCGATGAGCTTCACGCCGCGCTCATAAGCCTGGCGGTAGGGTGCCGCCCCTTTGAAGCTCGGCAGGAACGAATGATGAATGTTGATGGCGCGTCCGCGCAGTTTCTCGCATAGCTCCGACGACAGCACCTGCATGTAACGCGCGAGAATGACGAGTTCGATCCGCTCGTCCTCGATAATCCGCCACAGCTCCGCCTCGCGCTCCTGCTTGTTGTCGCGCGTTGCCGGAATATGGCGGAACGCGATCCCGGTGGCCGCAGCGACGTCCTCAAAATCGCGATGATTGGAGACGATCATCGGCACCTCGATCGGCAATGCACCGATACGGCACCTGTAAAGAAGGTCGACCAGGCAGTGGCCCGCCCTGGACACCATGATGAGCGCGCGCGTTTTGCGCGCGGCGTCGTAGATATTGGCGTCCATCGAAAACTCTTCCGCGATCTTCGCGATGTCCCTTTGGAGCGTGGCGAGCGTCGCGCCGGTCTCGGACAGGAAATAGATACGCAGGAAGAACGTGCCGTTGAGCCGGTCGCCAAATTGCGCGCTATCGACGATGTTGCAGCCGTTATCGACAAGAAATCTCGACACCGCCGCAACGATCCCGCGCCGGTCCGGGCACGTGACGGTCAAAATAAATCCGGCGTCGCGCAGTTGATCGGGCGCATCAGTCATGGGTGTGGTCCGGTATCGGGAGCGAAGTTGGGTCAAATGTCACGCCGAATTGAGCCGAGCTGGCGATAAGCCAATGCCAGAACGCGTCAGCGAAACTTCGAAAGATGGCGATCTCGTAGGTCGGTAGGTCGTCGCTCTGCCACACGATTGCTCCGATATGCGCAATCGTGGTGACGGCGCAACGGCCCGGGTCGAAGACCTCCGGATCGAGGTCGATGGGAACCCCCTTGGCGAGCACGTTGCGCGCGCGGTGCCCGCTCACTTGAAAGATCACGTATCCGTCTGACTGATCGCACACCGACGCACTGGCGCCGAACGCGATCGCGAGATCACGCGCGAGGGGCATGTCGCCGGCGCGCAGGAGCAACCATCGATCGGGACCAACACCGAGAATCGTGAATGGTGGCTTGCACACCCGCGCTGGGCCGTCCGGCATGGTGATGCCCGCCAGCGCCCTGCATCGCGCATTGAGGTCGGGTACCTGACCGCGCCGCGCCGCGACGCTGGCAATTTGAAAATCCTCTTTGAGCGCGATGCGAACGCCCGCGTCAGAGGACGGCGCGGGAGCGAGAGTCGCCATCTCGGGGAGCTGCAGCCCGGAGCGCGCCTGGAATGCGTTTTCAGACATGCAGACGTCTCCCTTCGGGATCAACGAACGTTGCAGCGCAGACCTCGACAAGCGTATCCCCGCCGCGCACGGGGTCGTAGGCGCGCACGCGCTCTCCGATTCTGGACGGGCCGCGCCGCAACAGCCCAAGGCCGATCCAGTGGTTGAGCGTGGGCGAAAAAGCAACCGACGTCATATGGCCTTCATCGTGCTCGGCCGACGCGCTGCGGCCGGGCGCGATAAAATGCGCGCCCGCGCGAAGGCGCTGTGAAGTGTCGACCGGCCTGAACCCGATCAGGGCTGGCCGGTCCGGATCGACGAGGTCTGGCCGGCCCGAAAGGACGCGGCCGATATAGTCCTTCTTTGTCGACATCATTTTGCCCAGACCGAGATCCCGCGCCGTGGTCTGTCCGTTCAGCTCGTTGCCCGCTGCGTGCCCCTTCTCAATACGCAGTACGCCCAGCGCTTCGGTACCATAAGGCGTGATGCCGAACGGGGCGCCGGCGCGCAGGAGGGCGCACAGCGCCGCTTCACCGAAGCGCGCCGGAACCGCCAGCTCATAAGCAAGCTCGCCGGAAAACGAGATCCGAAACAGCCGTCCCGGAACACCGTTCACACTGACCTCGCCCGCGGCCAGGAACGGAAATGCCTCGTTGGCGAGGTCGAAGCCAGGGTCGATCACCGCGGCGAGGACATCGCGCGCGCGCGGCCCGGCAACGGCAAACTGCGCCCATTGCTCGCTCACCGATACCATCTGGACGTCGAGTTGTGGCCATAGCACCTGATGGCAGAATTCGAGGTGTTGCATGACCCGCGCGGCGTTTGCCGTCGTCGTCGTCATGAAATAATGATCCTCCGCGAGCCGGGAGGTTGTCCCGTCGTCCATCACGAAGCCGTCTTCGCGCAACATGACGCCGTAGCGCGCCTTGCCGACCGCAAGCGTCGAGAATGTGTTGATGTAGATGCGGTCGAGAAATTTCCCGGCATCCGCACCCTGAATATCGATCTTGCCCAGCGTCGAGACATCGCATACCCCAACGCCGGTTCTGACCGTGGTGACCTCGCGCGAGACTGTCTTCAGCCAATCCGTCTCGCCGGGGCGCGCATACCACTGGGCGCGCAACCACGCACCGGTCTCGGTGAAATCGGCGCCGTGACGTTGTGCCCATGAATGGCTCGCGGTCAGCCGGGTGGGACGAAAATGCTTTCCGCGGTGAAGGCCTGCGAAGGCGCCGATCGCTACAGGCACTTGCGGCGGCCGTGCGATCGGTGCTCCGGGCACGCCCATCGCCTGTCCCAGATGCTCGGCGAGAATGGCCTGTCCAACAACCGCCGAAGTTTTGCCCTGATCCGTGGCCATCCCGAGCGTCGTGTAGCGTTTGAGATGCTCGCCGTTGGTGAAACCTTCCTGCGCAGCCTGCGCGATGTCTTTAACGGTGACGTCGTTTTGAAGATCGACGAAGGCGAGGCCGCGCGTCGATTTGGAGTACCAATGGGGAAGATGGCGTGCGCACTCCTCGCCGGCCGCCGGAATGCGGAAGGGGGACGACAGGTGCCCGGTGGCATCAGCCGCGTCTGCACCTGCCTGATGCCCGGAAGCAAAGCAATCGCTCAAGGTTATATGCGCTGCCGCCGCGCCGGCAATCCGCATGCCGGGCGGGAGCTGCCCTGCCACGAATGCACAGGCATCGCTGCTCCAGCGCGGGCGTTGCCCCAGATGGGACGTCAACCCGATATTGGGGTTCCATCCCCCCGAGATGGCCAGCGTATCGCAGCGCATGCTGATGAGGTCGCCGGAGGGCGAGGTGATCGAAATCTCCCGCAGCCGGTTTGCGCCCCGGGTCGAGCTGACTTCAAAGCCGAGAAAGATCTGCGTTCCCGCTTCGCGCGCCGCCGATTGAAGGCGCGCGTCGACGGCACCGCGCGGATCGATCACCGCCCTCACAGTCACGCCGGCCGCGTTGAGATCCCGCACCGTGCGCCAACCGTTGTCGGTGGACGTGAAAAGGCAGATGTCGTTCCCCGGGCGTGCGGCGTAGCGATGCACATAGGTGCGCGTGGCTGAGGCGAGCATGACGCCGGGTCGGTCGTTTCCACCGAACGCGATAGGGCGCTCCAACGCTCCGGTCGCGATGACGCACTGCCGGGCGACGATCTTCCACAGTCTTTGGCGCGGCTCGAAGGGGCGCGGTTGCGGCAGGTGATCGCTCACCCGCTCGAGCGCGGCATAAGAATTTCCATCGTAGACCGAGAAGAGAGCGGTGCGCGGCATGAGGCGGACGCGCGGGTTCGCGCGCAGTTCTGCGATCGTCGCGGCCAGCCATTCGCTTGCGGCGGCGCCGTCGATCTCGAAGGAATCGCTCAGAAGGCGGCCGCCGAATTCGAAATCATCCTCACACAGAATGACTCGGGCGCCTGCCCGCGCCGCCGTCAACGCCGCCATCAGGCCGCAGGGGCCGGAACCGGCAACGAGGACATCGCAAAACGCGTGCGATTTCTCGTAGGTATCGGGATCGGGTTCGCCGCTTGCCCGTCCCAGACCCGCCGCGCGCCGGATCAGCGGTTCGTAAAGCTTCTCCCACAACGCGGCGGGCCACATAAAGGTCTTGTAGTAAAACCCGGCGGTGAGAAAGGGGGCGAGGAGAGAGTTGACGGCACCCGCATCGAACGTAAGGGAGGGCCAGCGGTTCTGGCTCGTGGCGGTCAATCCCTCATAGAGCTCGACCGTCGTCGCCTTGGAATTGGGTTCCGTGCGGGCACCGCTGCGCAGTTCAACGAGCGCGTTGGGCTCTTCGGGTCCTGCCGAGAAAATTCCGCGCGCGCGGTGGTATTTGAACGATCTTGCCACCAGCGAAACGCCGTTGGCGATCAGGGCCGAGGCGAGGGTATCGCCGCTGAAGGCGCTATAAGTGCGACCGTCGAATTGGAACGCCAGCGCCCGGTCGCGATTGATGCGGCCGCCGGACGCGAGGCGGAAAGGCTGCGGGAGGTGCGGGCTCATGAAGCGGCCAGTGCGACGTCGAGGATCTCGTGCGTGCGTGTGTCGCGCGTTACGACGAGCCACCGCCGGCATCCGGCAGCGTGATACCAGTGCTCTTTGAGGGGCCCGGCCGGGTTGTCGCGCAGATACACATAGTCGTAAAAGGCCGCGAGGGCGTGCGGGCCGTCGGGGTCTGGACGCGCCGCGGGCGCGGCGCCCCGGATGGAAAACTCCTCCAGGTCGCGTTCACCGCAAAAGGGGCATCTGATGCGCATCGGGCTAGTGAAGGTTGGGTTGCGCGCCCTGACCGTTTTCGTCGATCACGGCGCCGGTCGCGAAGCGATCGAGACGGTAGGCTGCTGCGGTCGGGTGGGGTGCGCCGGTCGCGAGCAAATGCGCGAAGCACCAGCCGGAGCCGGGCGTCGCCTTGAAGCCGCCATAGCACCACCCGCCGTTGAAATAGAGCCCCTCGACAGGCGTGCGGTCGATCAGTGGTGAGCCGTCCATCGTCATGTCGCAAATCCCGCCCCAGATGCGCAGCACCCGCAGGCGGCCAATCATCGGCATCAGCGCCATGCCGCCTTCGCACACGTCCTCGATGACGGGAAGGTTGCCGCGCTGCGCATAAGAATTGTATGCGTCGAGGTCGCCGCCGAACACGAGGCCGCCCTTGTCGGATTGGCTGATGTAAAAATGACCGGCCCCAAATGTGATGACCCCTGGGATGAGCGGCTTCACCCCCTCGGTCACCATGGCCTGGAGCGCATAACTCTCGATCGGCAGGCGCAGGCCTGCCATTGCTGCAAGCTGGGACGAACGCCCGGCGACCGCGAGGCCGACCTTCCCCGCGCCGATAAAACCGCGCGTCGTCTCGACGCCCATCACTCGTCCCTCTTCGATGCGCAGGCCCGTCACCTCGCAATTTTGCACGATGTCGACGCCGCACCTGTCCGCGCCGCGCGCATAACCCCACACCACCGCGTCATGACGCGCAGTGCCGCCGCGCCTCTGCAGCAGCCCGCCGCGGATGGGAAAGCGGGCATTTTCAAAATCCAGGAATGGCGCGAGTTCGCGCACACCGTCCTGATCGAGGAGTTCGGCGTCGACGCCATGGAGATGCATGGCATTGCCGCGCCGCGCGAACGCATCGCGCTGCGCATCCGAGTGGTAGAGGTTGAGAACGCCCCGCTGGCTCACCATGGTATTGAAATTGAGCTCGTGCTCCAGCCCTTCCCACAACTTCATCGAAAGCTCATAGAATGGCAGGTTGCCGGCTTCGCGATAATTCGAGCGGATGATCGTCGTATTGCGCCCGGCATTTCCCGAACCGATCCATCCCTTTTCCACCACCGCCACGTTGGTCACGCCATGTACTTTTGCAAGATAGTACGCGGTCGCAAGGCCATGTCCGCCGCCACCGACCACAATGACGTCATAAGTTGGCTTGGGTGCCGCGTCCCGCCACACGGCCGGCAGAGCCTCGGCGCCCTTGAAGGCACCGGCGACGAGGGAGAGAAAGGAATAGCGCATAGGAATTCCTCAGCAATCAAACGTGGCCTCACGTTCCCAGCTGGTCATGTGGCGCGAATATTCATTCCAGTTGTCATATTTGAGCTTGGCGTAAGCCTTGACGAACTCATCGCCGAGGCCCTGGCTGAGCACGGGCGACTTTTCAAAACTGCGCAAGGCATCGAGGAGATTGAGCGGCAGCTTCTTGGCGCCTTCAACGGTGTAGCCATGGGTATACATGTTGATATCGAGCCGCTTGCCGGGATCGCGCTTGTTGTTGATGCCGTCCAACCCAGCGCACAGGATCGCCGCCTGGAGCAGATAGGGGTTGGCGGCGCCGTCGGCCACGCGCAATTCGAAGCGACCGTCTTCGGGGATGCGGATCATGTGCGTGCGGTTGTTGCCGCTGTAGGTCGCGGTATTGGGTGACCATGTGGCGCCCGAAAGCGTGATCGGCGCATTGATGCGCTTGTAGGAGTTGACGGTGGGATTGGTCAGTGCACAGAGCGCGTCGGCGTTCGCGAGAATCCCGCCGATGAATTGATACGCCATCGGCGAAAGTCCCAGTTCGCCCGTCGGGTCGGCAAACAGGTTCTTGCCACCGCGCCACACGGAGACATGCGCATGACACCCATTGCCTGTCAGCGTCGAAAATGGCTTCGGCATGAAGGTCGCGCGCAAGCCGTGCTTTTCTGAAATCGATTTGACCATGAACTTGAAAAACGAGTGGCGGTCGGCCGTTACGAGTGCGCTGTCGTAATCCCAGTTCATCTCGAACTGGCCATTCGCGTCTTCGTGGTCGTTCTGGTAAGGGTTCCAGCCCAGTACTTGCATCGCGTCGCAGATTTCCGCGATCACTTCGTAGCGGCGCATCAGTGCGGCCTGATCGTAGCACGGCTTGGCCTGACGATCTTCAGTATCGGAGACCGCCATGCCGTCCGGAGTCGTGAGAAAAAATTCGCACTCGACACCGGTTTTCATCTCGATCGTCAATTTGCCCGCCGCGGCAATCATGCGGCGCAGCACGTTGCGCGGCGCGTGCGCGACTTCCTTTCCGTTCATGATCGGTGTGCCGGCAAACCAGCCAACCTCCGGCTTCCAGGGAAGCTGAACGAGGCTCGCCGTGTCCGGCACGACAAACATGTCGGCGTCCGCCGGTGTCATGTCGAGCCAGGTTGCAAATCCGGCAAAGCCTGCGCCGGTTTTCGCCATGGCATTGATCGCACTTGCGGGCACGAGTTTGGAGCGCTGTCCGCCAAACAGATCCGTGAACGAAATCAGGAAATATTTGATCCCGCGCTCTTTCGCCAGCTTTTGAAGGTCCGTCATGCCTGCTCTCCCCCCTGTGCCGCCGGCTTGCCGATGGCCGATTTGAAACCACTTCATTCCCCTACGCCCACACTTGCGCCCGCACGAGCATTACAGTCCGCCCCGTCCCGGGATCCAGTTTGTTCCCGCGAGTGGCACCTGCGCCATCGCGGCAGCCTCGATCGTGAGTGCGACCAGATCTTCCGGCTCAAGATTGTGCACATGGGACTTTCCGCACGCGCGCGCGATCGTCTGCGCTTCGAGTGTCAGGACGGCGAGATAGTTGGCGAGATGCCGCCCGCCCTTGATCGGATCGAGCCGCTGCGCCAGCTCGGGATCCTGCGTGGTAATTCCTGCGGGATCGCGCCCTTCGTGCCAATCGTCGTAGGCACCCGCCGTCGTGCCGAGCTTGCGATATTCGTCCTCGAGCGCAGGCGCGTTGTCGCCCAGCGCGATCAGCGCCGCGGTTCCGATCGAAACGGCGTCGGCGCCCAGTGCGAGCGCCTTGGCGACGTCCGCCCCATTGCGGATCCCGCCCGAAACGATGAGCTGGAGCTTGCGATGGAGGCCCAGGTCCTGAAGCGCCTGGACGGCAGGGCGGATGGCGGCGAGGATCGGGATTCCGACGTTCTCTATGAAAACCTCCTGCGTCGCAGCGGTGCCGCCCTGCATCCCGTCCAGAACGATCACGTCGGCGCCCGACTTGGCGGCGAGCGCAGTGTCGTAATAGGGGCGACTTGCTCCGACCTTGACGAAAACCGGCTTTTCCCAATCCATCAGCTCGCGGATTTCCTCGATCTTGATTTCAAGATCGTCAGGTCCGGTCCAGTCGGGATGACGGCACGCCGAACGCTGGTCGATGCCTTCAGGCAGGGTGCGCATCTGAGCGACGCGCGGCGAAATCTTCTGACCGAGCAACATTCCGCCGCCGCCCGGTTTGGCGCCTTGCCCGATGACGATTTCAATCGCATCTGCCTTGCGCAGATCGTCCGGGTTAAGACCGTAGCGCGAGGGGAGGATCTGATAGACCAGCATCTGCGAATGTCCGCGCTCCTCGGGCGTCATGCCGCCGTCTCCGGTGGTCGTACTGGTTCCAGCCAGCGTGGCGCCGCGGCCAAGCGCTTCCTTGGCCTGCGCCGACAGCGCGCCGAAACTCATCCCGGCAATCGTGATGGGGATGCGCAGGTGCAGCGGCTTCTTTGCAAAGCGCGATCCGAGCACCACGTCGGTGCCACATTTCTCACGGTAGCCCTCAAGCGGGTAGCGTGAGACCGATGCGCCGAGAAAGACGAGGTCGTCGAAATGCGGCAGCCGCCGTTTCGTGCCGCCGCCGCGGATATCGTAAATTCCGGTCTGTGCCGCGCGCTGAATTTCGGAGATCGCGTAATCGTCGAATGTTGCGGAGGTGCGCGGTGTGGTGGTGGGGCGTGCGGGGTTGAAACTCATAGGGACTTCCTCAATACGCGCCGGCATTGTCGACATGGAAATGATAAAGCGTTCGCGCCGAGCGGTAGAGCCGAAATTCGTCGGAATGGACGTCGTCCGCGATGCCGGCGCGCGCGAGGACGTCCTTGAGGACGGTGAGGTCCTCTTCCTCAGGCTCGGTTTCGACACAGTCGGCGCCAAGGCTTTTTACGGTGCCGCGCACAAAAATGCGGGCTTCGTAGAGGGAATCGCCGAGATGCTCGCCGGCGTCGCCCAGCACCACCAGTGCGCCGGCCTGCGCCATGAACGCGCTCATCGGACCGATCGAACCTTTGACGACGATGTCGAGCCCCTTGAGCGAAATTCCGCAGCGCGCCGAGGCATTCCCCTCGATCACGAGAAGACCGCCCCGTCCTGACGACCCGGCCGATTGGCTCGCGTCCCCGTTCACGCGCACCAGTCCCGACATCATGTTTTCCGCGACGCCGACGCCGGCATTGCCGTGGACGATCACGGTCGCGTGCTTGTTCATTCCCGCACAATAGTATCCGACGTGGCCGTGAATTTCGACCGTCACCGGCGCATCGAGACCGGCGGCGATCGCGTGCTTACCTTGCGGATTCTCGATCCGCCATGCGGGCTGATTTGTGCCGGCCGCAAGCAGGTGAAGCTCGCCATTGAGAGCGCGCACCGTCGTGTGGGCGAGGTCGATGTGCGTGGTCATCACGCATGCTCCCATGCGTAGACGATTCCCGGCTCCGGCTCGAATGCTCGGGCATGCTCGATGCCGGGAAGGCCCGCCAGCGCCCTGTATTCGGAGCCGAACGCCACGTAGTCGTCGGTTTCGGCCATCACGGCGGGCTTGCAGGCGATCGGATCGCGCAAGACGGCAAAGCCCTTTTCAGTCCCGACCAGGAACGTATAAAATCCGTCGAGATCCTTCAGGCTCGCCTCGAGCGCCTCGCGCAAGGATAGACCTTCGCGCAGCCGCCAGGTCAGGTACCCCGCGGCGACTTCTGAATCGTTTTCGGTCTCGAAGGAGAGTCCCTCGCGTTCCAGCATGCGGCGCACGGCATTGTGGTTCGACAGGGAGCCGTTGTGAACAAGGCATTGGTCGATCGCCGTCGAAAAGGGATGAGCGCCCTTCGTGGTCACGGAGGATTCGGTCGCCATCCGCGTGTGACCGACCGCGTGGGTGCCGCCCATGTCTGAAAGTCCGAACAGGTCTGCGACGATCTCCGGGCGGCCAACCTCCTTGTAGATTTCCATGCGGCGCCCGGCTGAGACGAGCTGGATGTGCGGATCAAATTGCCTGAGCAGCGTGCGCAGGTGGTCCTGCGCCGTGTCCGGGATCGCGATCACCGCGTGGCTTGCACGAAGCATGATGCTGGCCGGTTCTCCAGGAAACGCTTCGAGGGCTTCAGCCAGCGCGCCGGCAGCGTGCGGATCGGTAAGACGGACGGTGAACTTGATGCGGCGGTCGCGGGGCTGGCCATAGACCGCGAAACCGGCGCTGTCGGGCCCACGATCCCCCATGATGGCGAGCATCGGCGCCACCATCGCGCCGAGCTGGGGCTGCAGGCTCCGGGTCTTTAGAAAAAGGCCGACAATTCCACACATATTCGTTGAAAATCCATCCGCTAAGCCCTGGTTGTATGGATAGCTGCCTCGAACAAAAAACTCAACCATAGAGAATAATTATTTCTTCAGAGGAAATTTCCCCTCCTCACACCCCGCTGGCGCGATAGACAATTATGGAGAGGTAGGTCATGGGGTGAACGATCAACTCCTCAGGGCCGTGGAGGGCGGCGGAGTCGAACAGCAGGGAATCGCCGGGGCGCAGGTGATACGTCTCGTCCGCGTGGCGGTAGACGACCTCGCCGCTGAGCATGTAGATGAATTCCGCCCCCTCATGGCGAAAGCCGGTGTACGGCGCGGCACCCTCCTTGAGCGTGATGAGGTAAGGCTCGAGTGTGATTTCACCGGCCAGCGCGTGGCCCAGAAGCTGGTAGACGTGCCCGACCTTCGTGCCGCGCCGCTCGATCACAACGCCCTGATTGGCCCGCACGAACGAACAATCGCGCTTCTCCTCGAATGTCGAAAACAGCGTCGTAATGGGCACATTGAGCGCGCCCGCGACGGCCTGGAGGGTGGAAAGCGATGGCGAAATCTGGCCGTTTTCGATCTTGGAGAGCATGCCTGCCGAAATCGACGCCGCGCTGGCAAGGTCAGCCACGGAGAGATGGAATCGCCGGCGGAATTCGCGGATCTGGCTGCCGATCGCACGCTCGAGCGTGCGCTCGCCGGTCGACGGCGCGCCTGACCCTGTCGTGAGGTCGTCCGGCGATTGATCGCTCGGAGCTGGTGGTCCGGAAGGTGGGGTCACGTGGTCCGATCCTGCTGCGCAACGGCGCGCGCCGGGCGCCGGATTGCGGAAAACATCCGAAAGAGAGTAGCGGG
>Ga0209643_1001635_pt1 | contig 19505 bp, 22 predicted proteins | sample AutmiccBRH37_all_FD_187383 | JGI IMG/M metagenome (GOLD analysis project Ga0209643, IMG submission 187383) | Deep subsurface microbial communities from Mt. Terri, Switzerland - Autotrophic microbial communities BRH/37_all (SPAdes) (version 2) | ecosystem: Environmental > Aquatic > Deep... | reverse complement strand
TATGGGAAATGCTGGATCGCTGCACTTCAATTTTTTCGGCCAATAAAGCAGCCGATATTTCATAATAATCCATGAGAATATTCAATCGTTTCGCAAATTGCTCTATGTTTACCATTGTAAATTATTGTTTAATTACAAATGTAATCTTTTTAATATTGATTCGCAAATATAGTCATTAAATTACTTAAACATTATTTTATTTTTTATAAGTATAACTTTATGTTAGGTTACATATATTATTAAATTACAATTATATATATATTTAATATCAACTTTGACTATAGTGTTTATTCAATAGGAGCAGAGATCACATTTTTAATTAAAAAACAGGTTACAATTGTACATTATTCTACTTAAATTAACGTTTACAAATGTAAACAATCTATTATTTACATTTGTAAAATGAAATTAATAGACGTAAAAACCTTAGAACTTTTGTATCCGAAAAATTTTGAAAAAAATTTAAAAGGAAGAAGAATTTTGTTTGATGATATAGAACCATTGGTTCAAAAGTTATCCTTAAAATTTAAAAAAGAAATTTTGGGCTATTCAGAAAATAACATTCCGATCTATAAAATTTCTGTTGGAGCCGGGAAAATCAAAATACTTGTCTGGTCTCAAATGCACGGAAATGAAAGTACGGGAACCAAAGCGTTATTCGATCTGTTTAATTTTTTTGAAAAAAACAACGCTGAATTGTCTGAAATAATAACAGCCATCCTAACAAATTGCACTATTCAGTTCATACCATTATTAAATCCAGATGGAGCCTTTAAGTTTACCAGGGAAAATGCTCATAATATTGATTTAAATAGAGACGCTGTTGCTCGAAAAGCAAAAGAAAGTAATTTGCTTCGTGAGGTTTTAGAGGCATTCAATCCGAAATTTTGTTTCAATTTGCACGACCAGCGTTCTATTTTTAATGTTGAAGGCACTGCAAATCCGGCAACTATTTCCTTTTTGGCGCCTTCAGAGGATGTTGAGCGTACCTTAACCGAAGGCCGTAAAGAAACAATGAGCGTTATTGTGGCAATGAATGAACTATTACATCAAGTTATTCCCAATCAGGTTGGTCGTTATACCGATGAGTTTTATCCAACAGCAACCGGTGATAATTTTCAGAAGTTGGGACATAACACAATATTGATAGAGGCGGGACATTATAGAGATGATTATGAAAGAGACATTACCCGTAAATATAATTTTTATGCGCTTTTACAAGGAATCTATTTTATTTCAGCAGCAAAAGATTATGCCAATTATAAGCCATACTACGAAATTCCCAATAATGACACTAAGTTCTTAGATATTATATATAAGAACATTAAAATAACTGAAAATAACAGAAATCAAATCGTAGATATTGGTATTCAGTTAAAATTCAAAGTAATAACTAATAAATTGGAGATGTTTAAATACATTGAAAAAGTTGGGGATTTGTCAGATTATTATTCGTATAACTATATAAGTGCAGAAAATTTAGATATAAAGGAATTAGAATTGTCAAATTCGTAAATTTATTAGATGTTTATCGATTTTTTTTTAATAAATTTGTACATTAGTTTTTTATCTTAAACAAAAGCAATAATATGAAAAAATTTATACTTGATGAAATCGATCATCAAATATTAGATATTCTTATCGAAAACGCTAGAACGCCGTTTACTGATATAGCAAAAAAATTGGTGGTTTCTGCAGGAACAATCCACGTGAGGGTTAAGAAAATGGAAGATGAGGGAATCATTAAAGGCTCAACCTTAACGCTTGATTATGAGAAAATGGGCTATTCGTTTATCTCGCACGTTGGTATTTATTTGGACAAAACATCAAAAACAAAGCAAGTAATAAGCGAATTAAAGAAAATTCCAAATATTACCATCGCTTATATAACTGCAGGAAAATACAATATTTTCTGTAAAATCAGAGCTAAAGACACCACACACGCAAAAGAAATTATTTTTGAAATCGATGATATTGACGGCGTTTCAAGAACAGAAACAATGATTTCTTTGGAAGAAAGCATTAACGACAAAACACGTTTAATGCATTCCATTTTTAGGGAAGTTTAATTGAAATCATATAGCTAAAAATACCTTATTATTCTTTATAATAAGGTATTTTTGTTTTCTGGCATTATTAGTATCTTTGGTATCATTATTCATTTTTTTAAATGGGCACAATTAGCAATACAATTGGTAAAATGGTTTACAACCGCGAAAATTACACTGAAAAAGAATTAATTGATTTATATAAATTCCTTCTAAAACCTCGATTGATAGAAGAGAAAATGTTAATTCTGTTGCGGCAGGGAAAAATTTCCAAATGGTTTTCGGGTATCGGACAAGAAGCTATTTCTGTTGGCATCACCAACGCTTTGAATTTTGATGAGTATATTTTACCGATGCACAGAAATTTAGGGGTGTTTACTTCAAGAAATATTCCATTATACAGATTGTTTTCCCAATGGCAGGGCAAAAAAAGCGGATTTTCCAAAGGAAGGGAACGCTCTTTTCATTTTGGAACACAGGAATATAAAATAGTGGGAATGATTTCGCATTTAGGTCCGCAATTCGGTATTGCAAATGGGATTGCATTGGGCGATTTACTTAAAAATGAGCCCAAAGTGACCGCAGTTTTTTCCGGTGAAGGGGGAACCAGCGAAGGTGATTTTCACGAAGCTTTAAACGTTGCTTCCGTATGGAATTTGCCGGTGCTTTTTTGTATTGAAAATAATGGATACGGACTTTCGACACCTGTAAGTCAGCAATTTAAATGCGAAAACATTGCGGATAAAGGAATTGGCTACGGAATGGAAAGTTATATTATAGACGGTAACAATATTTTGGAAGTTCATTCAAAAGTAAGTGAACTTGCAAAAAGTTTACGTATCAATCCTCGTCCGGTTTTACTTGAATTTAAAACATTCAGGATGCGCGGGCACGAAGAGGCGAGTGGTATGAAGTATATTCCGCAGGAATTGATCAATACTTGGGCAGAAAAGGATCCAGTTATAAATTATCAGGTATTTTTGAAAGCGGAAAACATACTATCCAATAAAATGGAAGCCTTGATTAAGGAGGAAATTATTGATGAAATCAATGAGCATTTAAAAACAGCTTTTGCTGAAGAAGAAATCTCTTCAACCATTGAAAATGAATTGGCTGATGTGTACAAACACCAAAATTATAAAGAAATAAAACCTTCAACAAACATTTTAAATATTCGATTTATAGATGCTGTATCACAAGGATTAAGACAAAGTATGGAACGCTTTGAAAAATTGGTGGTGATGGGACAGGATATTGCAGAATATGGCGGCGCTTTTAAAATTACCGAAGGATTTTTAGAACAATTTGGTGCATCCAGAATTCGGAATACACCTATTTGTGAATCGACTATTATTGAAGCGGCTTACGGACTTTCCATCAACGGATATAAATCGGTTGTGGAATTGCAATTTTCCGATTTTGTGACATCGGGATTTAATCCGGTCATTAATTTGCTGGCAAAATCATTTTATCGTTGGAATCAGAATGCCGATGTTGTTTTGCGAATGCCTTGTGGCGCAGGTGTTGGAGCAGGACCATTTCACAGCCAAACCAACGAAGCCTGGTTTACAAAAACTCCGGGACTAAAAGTGGTTTATCCGGCATTTCCTTATGATGCAAAAGGTTTGCTGGCAACTTCCATTGAAGATGAAAATCCAGTCTTATTTTTTGAACATAAAGCATTGTATAGATCTGTTTATCAAGATGTTCCGACTGAATATTACACCATTCCATTTGGAAAAGCATCTTTGTTGCACGAGGGAAATAACTTGAGCATCATCACTTATGGCGCTGGCGTTCATTGGGCCTTAAATGAAGTTAAAGCACACCAAATTTCAGCTGATATTATTGATTTAAGAACGCTGCAACCCATAGATACTGAAGCCATTTATACATCGGTAAAAAAAACCGGTAAAGTTTTAATTTTGCAGGAAGACACTTTATTTGGGGGATTTGCTTCAGATTTATCGGCATTAATCACAGAAAACTGCTTCAACTATTTGGATGCACCTGTAAAACGCTTGGGCAGTTTAGAAACGCCAATTCCATTTGCCAAAAACTTGGAAGAAATGTATTTGCCAAAAAATCGATTGTATGACAGCATTGTTGCATTGTTAAATTACTGATTTTAAATCATCAAATTTGATTTTCGTCATATTACAAATAATGATTATTTCCTTAATTTAGTGACATATATCCTTTATCTAATTTCAAAGGATAAACCAATATTGTGTTAATTTTTTACTGATTTTTAGTATCTTAACTTAAAATAACAGACTTCTTTTTAGCGGTAAAAATTTATTTAAAAAATGATAACTATCATTTACATAAATGACGAGTATCATTGTACGAATAATATTTTCCGGATAAATTGGCTCATTATTAACCAATAAATTGATATAATTATGCCATTAGTACAATTTAACCGTCGTCTTCCTATATTGGACAGGATGTTTCCTGAATTCTCAGACCTTACTGAAAATATGATGACTGAAGATTTGTTGCAAAGAGAAAATTGGATGCCATCGATTAATGTAAAGGAGCACAAAAATGATTTTGAAATAGAAGTAGCAGCACCGGGATTTTCAAAAAAAGATTTTGAAGTTTCTATTTCTGAGGATGTTTTAACAATATCTGCTGAAAGTAAGCAAGAAAAAGAAGAAAAAGAGGAAAATTATTCCAGAAGAGAATTTTTCCATAATTCTTTTACAAGAACTTTTACTTTACCAAAAAGCGTGGATCTAAAAAAGAAAATTAAAGCCAACTACGAAAACGGAATATTGGCAATTCATTTGGAAAAAATGGAAGCAGCAAAAAGTATTGAAAAGAAAAAAATGATTGAAATCAGTTAATTTTTTTACTTATTCGGGAAGTTAACCCTTTCCGAATATTTTAATCTAAATAATATTAAAATGGATAAAAATCAATTAACCGAAAAAGAAAAAAAAGGAGATTTTGAAATCAGTGTTGAACGATTACACACAAAAGCCCAACAATGGATTTCAGAAATTGAATTCATTAAAATTGAACAAAATTTTCTAAAGGAATTGCTAACTGATCATATAATAGGATTGTGTAAAACCCATAATTATGACCAAGCTAAGATGTTATTGAACGGTATTGAAAACGAAGCAAAATTGGGCAATAAATTAATAGAATTTATTAAGGAACATAAAATTAATTTGGCTTTGCTTATAGAAAACATTCAATTAAAAAAAGAAACTAAATTTAGAGAAAATCACAAACTGCTAAAAGTGGAAGTTAAAAATTACATTGAAAACTTAAAATATATTAAAGAGCAAGTCTATGAATTGGTGTTGTTAATTATGAGAAATGAAAAAGAAAGAAAATTGCTTTCAAAATAAGTAAACAACCATTTAAATGCTAAACAAACCGTTTTTATTTTTTATTTATTTGAAATTATTTGCACAGAATTAAAAACAAATCACTTTGTAATATATTGTGGGCGTGACAATTATAGATTGTGAAGCGTGATTAATTTATTAAAACACATTTATATTAATCGTAATTTATTTGGAATTAAATGAATATTGGAATAATGTGTTTACAAAAAATTTTGAAACAGCTACTGCAAGAATAAAAAGTGAAAACGGTTTAATTGTTAATTAAAATCCCAATCAAATAATTTAAATATTTTTAACCAGTCATTTGGAAAAGAAGCATTTAACTCTATATTCACATTTGTGATTGGTTGCGTGAATTGAAGTGAATATGCGTGCAAGAATAAATTTTTACAGTCAAGTTCTTGTTCAAACATTCTATTGTGAAACCGATCGCCATATTTATAATCGCCAACAATAGGATGGCTAATTTTATTCAAATGAATTCGGAGTTGATGCATTCGTCCAGTGCCTGGCGTTAATTTGACCAGGCTATATCTTGAATTTTCATAAGGAATTACAGGAATTTCAAGTAATTTTTTATAAATGGGTTCGCAATAAGTTTTTGCATCTTTATAGACTTTGGTGTCAGGATTTTTAACGGGAGAGTCTATTACTTGAGCTAAATCCACAAATCCGCGCACAATTCCAAAATAGGTTTTTTGAATTCGATTTGTATTAAACAACTCCTGAAAAACAGCAACATTTTCTTTTTGTTTTGCCAACATTAATACACCCGATGTTTTTCTGTCTAATCTGTGAACAGGATAAAAATGGTTTTCAAATTGTGTGAAAAGCAAATCTAACAGCGTTTCGTCTTTTATGTTACGCGCATAATAAGAATTGTGAATCAGAACATTATTTGGTTTGTTGACAATAATAATATGGTCATCTTCAAAAATAATTTTAATTTTCATTTGGCAAATATAAGGTAATAGCGGTGGTTTGGGCATAAAGTTTATTGTTCAATGATCAACTTAAAATTGGCTTTGTGAAAAACTCTAAGCATTTACAAAAGCTACAGTAAGATTAATTTTTCTTTGGATGAAATATGCGTTAGGGACTGCAGCGAAAATCCTTTTTTGATTTGCCTTTTCGGCGAAGCAAAAAAGATTGCAGCGAAAGGCGCGACCCTTGCGGTAACGCCCAAATAATTAAATACGATTGATTTTTTGCCCTAATAATTGAACCGGAATTGCTGTTTTAGAGTCAATAATTTCAATAGTTTTAACACATTTTTAGCATTGCAGATGTGTGAATCTTGCAACTAATATAAAAAAATATGTAACTTTATAAGGCCAATCATTTCGCAAATTTGTAGCAGTTAATTTCACCATTAAAAACATTAATAAAAATGAAAAAAATAATAGTATTTGTACTTTTAGCTTCCATAGTTATTTCTTGTGGAACTCCAAAAACAGTTATCCAGTCCAAAAAAGTAATTAAAGGATACTGGTCTTTAGATCAAATTACTTACAGTGAACCTGGAACATTTGACGTAACCTTGTTGAATGATGCTTCTAAAGATTGTTTCATTGGAAGCAAATGGCGTTTTATTCCAAACAACAATACTGGAACATACACCATTACCGATACACATTGTGTACCAATAGGCGATCGTAATTTTAATTTTACCATTCAGCAAACAGATGCCAATACTGGCCTTTATGACTTTTTGTTGAAACCAACTGATGCAAGACAAAAATCGGCAGATGATTCAGGTTTCAGACTTCAATTGGCACAGTTGACAGAAACTACTATGAGATGGGAACAAACCGTTTCAGTAGAAGGAAAACCATTTATAATTTATATGAACTTTAATAAAATAAACGAATAATGAAAACATACTTAAAAAAAATATCTTTAGCGGTTTTAACAGTATTTCTTGTAGCCGGATTAAGTAGTTGTGAAGCAACTAAAAATGCAAATAATGCACAAAAAGGTGCTGTAATTGGAACTGCTGGTGGTGCTATTTTAGGCGCCATTATTGGAAACAATGCCGGTAAAGGCGGAAAAGGAGAAATAGGTGCTGTGATTGGTGGCGTTGTTGGAGGAACTGCAGGTGTACTTATTGGAAATAAAATGGACAAACAAGCCCAGAAAATTGAGGAAGAAATTCCTGGAGCTAAAGTTGAACGTATTGAAGATGGTATTTTAGTGACATTTGATGAAAACAGCGGTGTTCAATTCGCAACCAATTTATATAATATCACGGCTAGTTCTGAAGTATTGCTTACCAAATTGGCAAATATTTTAAAAGAATATCCTGATACAAATGTATTGGTGGTTGGACATACAGACAGCAGTGGACCGGCAGATTACAACATGACGCTTTCTGAAAAAAGAGCTTATGCGGTAACCAATTACTTTGTTCAAAGCAAAGGTTTGGGTTCTTCACGTTTTACAACCACTTGGTTCGGTGAAGATCAACCAATTGCTGATAACTCAACTGTTGAAGGTCGTGCTAAAAACCGTAGGGTAAATGTGGCCATTGTTCCAAATGAAAAAATGAAAGAAGACGCCAAAAAAGAAGCTGGCGAGAACTAATAACCCCATATTAATTATTTAATGAGGACCCGAAACAAATTGTTTCGGGTTTTTTTATGCTTGGCCCATAGCTAAAATTCGAATGACTAAACTGTTAAGAAATCTTTCAACAAATACGCGTGCAAACGATTAAAAAAATACACAATTATAACTAACTTACAGTCCTAAAATTTAAAGTAGTGCAAGGTATCGTTGATAGTGTAACGCAATTTCAATTAACTTGGCTAAACTGGGGTTTGGCATTTTTAGCATCCTTTATTCTTGGTATGGGTAAAGCGGGAATAAAAGGGCTTGGGGTTTTAATTGTTACTTTAATGGCAATAATCTTTGGCGGAAAAGCTTCCACAGGAATTTTAATTCCGCTTATGGTGGTTGCCGATATTTTGGCTGTTTTTTATTATAACCGCCATACACAATGGAAATTTTTATTAAAAATATTGCCCACAATGGTTTTGGGCGTATTGATAGGCGTTTGGTTTGGAAACGATATTTCCGAGAAATTATTCAAACAAATTATGGCGATTTTCATTATTTTAACTGTAGTTATGATGGTTTGGATGGATCAAAAAAAGAATATGGCAGTTCCCAAACATTGGTTTTTTGCTAGCAGTATGGGGCTTTTATCAGGAATTACCTCAATGATAGGAAATTTGGCTGGTTCTTTTGCCGACATCTATTTTTTGGCCGTTAGGTTGCCTAAAAATCAATTTATAGGCACGGCAGCCTGGTTGTTTTTAATTATTAATGTGTTTAAATTGCCATTTCATATTTTTGTTTGGAAAACGGTAACTTCGGATAGTCTTTTGCTGAATTTATTCCTGATTCCCGGAATTTTGCTCGGTTTTATAAGTGGCGTGGCCTTGGTTAAATTATTAAACAATGAAGTTTACCGCAAATTTATTATGGTGGTAACCGCAATGGGCGCTTTGCTGATATTATTTAGATAATTTTAAATATCATTATTATGGAAGAACATTTTTTTCAGTGTCCGTATTGTTGGGAAGAAATTTCGATGTTATTGGACACTTCAGTAAACAATCAAACTTATATTGAGGATTGTGAGATTTGTTGTAATCCGATCGAAATAAATCCAATATTTGAAAATGGTGAATTGATCGCTTTAAATATTAAAAGTGAAGAGGAGCAGTAAATTTATTTTGAAGAAATTGCCTGTTTTAATTGAGAAACAGATTGCATGCCCGATTGTCTCCAAATTTGCTTTCCTTGTTTAAAAACCATAAAAGTAGGAACGCCTCGCACCTGATATTTCGCTGCCAATGCAGGATTGGTGTCCACATTTATTTTTATAATACTGATGGAATCTTTTAATTCCGCTTTTAATTGTTTCAAAACAGGGGCCATACTTTTACATGGTCCGCACCAATCTGCGTAAAAATCAATTAAAACAGGAATATTTTGATTTATAATATCGTCGAATGATTTTTTCATATTATTTTTTTAATGTTAATAAAGTTACAAAAACACCAATAATTAATGAACAAATTAATCAAAAAGTTTATTTCATCTTAAAAGATATTAAACCGATTTAAATCGTAATTTTTTTAAAAATTTGTGGATTTCCAGATACTTTTAAATAAACAAGAATCAACAATGCCATTGTGCTGCAAATCAGAAATCCGATAAATAACGGTAGGGCAGTGGCTGTAACAAATTTTCCAATAAAAGTACTGATGGGAACAGCCATCATAGTTGATAAAAAACCTGTAATTGCAGCGCCAATCCCCGCAATATGGCCGATGGGTTCCATCGCCAAAGCCCTTAAATTCCCAAATAGAAATCCGATCGCAAAAAATTGTAATCCGAAGAAAATCAACAAAACAAAAATGCTTGGATTTGCAGAATTAAGAAATAAGAAGATATAAAGCAAGGAAACGCTAAAAAACGAGAATAACGCAGCGGTTACCATTTTTTCCATACCATATTTTAAAACAAGCGTGGCGTTTAATAAAGTGGCAGAACCAATGGCGATGGACAAACCTGCAAAAATATAGGGAAACTGTTCCTTCAAATTGTATTGTGTTTGGAATATCTGTTGGGCAGTACTTAAATAAACCATAAAAGAACCTGTTACAAATCCGGAGATTAAGGTAAAACCAATAGTTCTTTTCGATTTCAAAAGCTCTTTTAATCCATCAACAAAAATAGTGCGTGAAAATTTTATGCGATGCACTTTCAATAAAGTTTCCGGCTGTCTTTTCCAAAACCAAAATGAAACTAAAAGACTAAAAATCAATTGAATATAAAATATGGCCTGCCAATTATAGTGGTCTAACACAAATTTTCCCATAGCAGGGGCAACCACAGGAACCAAAAGAAACACCGAGGTGATAAATGACATAATTCTAGCCATATAATCGCCACTATACGTATCACGAACCATTGCAATACTGATGGTTCTTGGCGCTGAAAGTCCGATTCCCTGTAAAATTCTGCCAGCAACCATCATTTCCAGACTTTCTGAAAATACACAAATAAAGCTTGAAATAATAAACACGCCAAATCCCATAAAAACAACAGGTTTTCGCCCCAAACTGTCTGAAATCGGCCCAAAAAACAAAGGTCCAAGCCCAAGACCCAAAAAAATCATAGTAATAAGCAATTGATTGTCAACAACATCAGTTGTGCCGATTGAAAATCCGATATAATCCAAAGCCGGTAACAACGCGTCAATAGCCAAAGCAACAATGGACATTAAGGAAGCCATTAAGGCAATGAATTCAAATGGGGAAGACTTGCTTTTTATCATTTAGCAAAAGTAAGGCTATTTAATGAACAAGTAAAGGAGTATTAAAATATTCTATTTAACATAATATAAATTATAATACAAATTACATCATTTTTATATTCCTACCATTTACACATAATTATAGAATAGTACGACTTAAAACTTATATTGTCAATAATGATGTTAAAAGTAATTTCGGCGTATTACTTCTATTTAATTTGTAAACATTTAAATATATATAAGGTAAAATATCCCAAAACTGTATTTAATCTCTGTGATATTCCGAACAATCCTTCTAAATAAAATTTATACGCGATTCTCAGCAAATAACCTTTTACTAATTTAAGATGATTTAAGTCATTATATGATAAAAAATATACGTACATCTTAGCCAACATAAATAAAGATACTTTTAGAACTTATGAGCACAATAAAATTAGGAAATCCGGCCGTTGTTGGATTGGCGGGATTCGGATTAACTACATTATTATTGCAATTCCATAATTTAGGATTATGCGGATTGGGCCCTGTGATATCAATGGGATTTATTTTTGGAGGATTGACCCAATTGATTGCCGGATTTATGGAGCAAAAAACGGGCAATAATTTCGGTTTTGCCGTTTTTTCAAGCTATGGTTCTTTTTGGATTGGATTGGGCGTTATTTGGATGTTAAACCATTTTGAAATATACACATCATCTGGAACTGATGTGGGATTTTATTTAATAGCTTGGACATTAATTACGCTTATATTTTGGGTGGCATCGCTCTTTATTCATACAGCAATGACGCTTACTTTTAGCACTTTATTACTTGGTTTTGTCTTATTGGATCTTGCTCATTTTGGATTTCCACAGCTTACAGTATTCGCTGCCATTGTTTTAATAGTATGCGCTTTATTGGCTTGGTATATGATGGCGACCATTATTATTAATGACGTTGCAGGAAAACAACTTTTAAAATTAGGGAAACCTTGGATTAAATTAAATTAAATGCCCAACTATTCATAGCCACTTTTTTGATTGAAAAAATTAAGCTATTTTTGTACCCTAAATTTTTATCCAATGAAAAAACCCATTCTACTGATCATAATCCTGCTTTTGATGGTTGATTTAAATGCCCAAACAACTGATGTTAAATTATACAATCCTGAAGCAGATGCTAAAACAGATCTTCAAAACAGTATCGAAAAAGCAAATACCGAAGGAAAACACGTGCTATTGCAAATTGGCGGAAACTGGTGCAGCTGGTGTATTAAATTCAATAAAAAAGTCACTGAAAATGATACTTTAAACATTGTTTTAAAAGAAAAATACATTCCTTACCATCTTAATTATTCCAAAGAAAACTGGAATGAAGACATATTAACCAGTTTGGGTTTTCCGCAACGCTTTGGTTTTCCGGTTTTTGTGGTATTAGACGGCAAAGGAAACAGGTTACATACCCAAAACAGCGTTTATTTAGAAGAAAATAAGGGTTATTCAACCAAAGAAGTTTTGGAATTTTTTAATAGCTGGTCCCCTACCGCTATAGATCCTAAAAGTTATCCTTCCAAAGTAAAGAATTGAGCTCTCTTAAGAATTGTGATAATTGTCTTTCAGCCATAATAACATAATAATTAGAAACACAAAATAGCGTCACTTGGCGCTATTTTTTTAGGCTTAAATTTTTTTAATTGCTTTTACAATGTGTGAATTATGCAAATATGATTAAAAATTATGTAAGGCGAATATTAGTAATATTACCCAATTTTACACATTATAAATTTTACTCTATAAAATTAAAAACATATATTATGGAAAAAGGAAATATAGAAATAAAAGAAGAAATTCTAAGAAAATTAGAAGATATTAAAAACACCACAGAAAGTTTGGTTGTAAAAATTGGCCACCTTCAGGTAGATTTATTTAATTACCCAGATAAAGAACTTGAAAAATTTCTGGATACTTTAAACAAAGCTTTTTCAGATAAACACGTTTTGATTACTGAAGTTTTTAACAAACACGATGAAGAAGTCAATAGCTTAAAGTTGTAAGAAAATATTAATATTTAACAGGCCTGAAAGTCTGATAAAAATATAAAAATAGCGCCCGAAAGGCGCTATTTTACTTGATATTTTGTTATAGTTTCACTGGTTCATAGTCCAAATAACCTTTTTTGCCCGGCGTGTAAAATGTATTTTGGTCCCAGTCGGTTAATTCGATATTATTTTCAAAGCGCTCCACCAAATCTGGATTTGAAATAAAAGGTTTCCCATACGCCACCAAATCGGCTTCACCGCGTTCAATCACCTCATTTCCAGTTTTTTGGGTAAATTTTCCGTTAATCATTAAAGTTCCGTGATACAGTGGCCTAAAATGTTTTGCAATTTCTTTTACGGCGAAAGGAACTTCAGAAACATCGGTAAACGGTTCAGACAAATGAACATAGGCCAATTGATGATTATTTAGTTTTTTAATGATGTATTCAAAAGTTGGAATGGTTTCTTCATCAACCGTAATTCCGTGCAAATTGTGCATAGACGGATTAAATCTTACCCCAATTTTTTGTTCCGTAATTTCTTTTTTCACGGCTTCCAAAACTTCAAAAAAGAATCTGGTCCTGTTTTCCATACTTCCGCCATAATTGTCAGTTCTCGTATTTGAACACTTATTAAAAAACTGATGAAACAAATAACCGTTTGAGGAATGAATTTCCACGCCATCAAATCCTGCTTCCACCGCATTTTTTGCCGCTTGCCTAAAATCGTTGATGGTTGTTTTTATATCCTCTAAAGTCATTGCTTTTGGTGTTACCGTGTCCTTAAATCCTTGTGGTGTAAAAGATTTGCTGTTCGGATTGACGGCCGACGGTGCCAATGGCAAATCACCTTGATGAAAATCGGGATGTGAAATCCTGCCCACGTGCCACAATTGGATAAAGATCTTCCCTCCTTCTTTATGCACACTTTCAGTTACTTTTTTCCAGCCATCTACTTGCGCTTTTGTATAAATTCCGGGAGTATTTATATAACCCACAGCCATTTCAGAAACCTGTGCGCCTTCAGTAATGATCAATCCGGCAGAAGATCGCTGCATATAATAAGGAACGTGCAAACTTTCTGTTGGTTTAAATTCAGGGTTATCGGCCCTGCTCCTAGTCATTGGAGCCATAACAATCCTATTTTTTAAGTGGAGACCGTTTTTATGATAAGGTTGTAACAATGCTTGTTTATTTTTCATCACTATTATTAATTAAAAGGGTTTAAAATAGTCTCCAACAAAATTGAAAATTATTGATCGTAAATTTAATATTTCCCATCGCCATAAACAACAATAACAGTTTCTTTTAAATAATATAATTCATAAATGCTTTTCTTTATTGAATTTCTGGATGGCAAAATAAAACTTATAAATGTCATTAAACATTTAAAAAATATTGACTATATTAGAGTTGCTAAAATGTTAATATTGAATAATTTGATGCTCGTTTATTTTAGTAGTTTTAAAAACGAAACACCTATTGAACCATTGAAAATTCATTTACAAATGACACAAATTATAAAAACGTTGGTTCCTTTAAAAAGAAATTTATCAGTGCTGGAAATCCTTCAATATACCGTATTGATTTCATTGGTGCTCTACTTTGGAAAAACATTATTTATTCCGCTAAGTTTTTCATTGCTCATTAGCTTTATTTTATATCCTATTTGCAAGTGGCTAGAAAAAAAAGGTATCAATAAAATGGTGAGTATTTTACTCGCTATTTCTACAATATTTATATTATTAGGCGCTGTTACTTTCTTGTTTTTCACTCAAATTGCCTCATTTTTACAGGAATGGCAAACATTTAAAGTCAAATTTTCGGAATCCTTTGTGCAATTATGTGGTTTTCTCGAAGCAAAATATGGCATTAACACTGATGACCTATATGAACTCCCTAAAAATATGATTAATGGTTCTGGTTCTCAAATATTTGGCTTTCTGATGAATATGGCTTATTCAATGTCTATGTCTGCTTTTTTCTTGATTATCATCCCTGTTTTTTCGACATTAATCCTTTATTACAGAGAAATGCTGACCAATGTTTTGTACAAACTTTTCCCATCTGAAAAAACAGCATCCATACACGAAATTCTTATTGAAACCATCCATTCTTATTATAATTTTGTTAAAGGTATGTTGCTGGTGTATTTAATTGTGGGCATTTTAAACAGTGTTGGACTGGCTATTATTGGCATTCCCCATCCAATTATGTTTGGATTTATTGCCTCAATTTTAACTTTTATTCCCTACGCCGGTATTATCATTTCTTCACTTTTGCCCATAGCTGTTTCCTGGGTAACCTTTGATTCTATGTGGTATCCTGTTGGTGTGATATTGGTTTTTGCGTTCGTTCAATTGCTTGAGGGAAATATTATTTTTCCATTGGCAGTGGGCAATCGGTTAAAGATAAATCCGCTCGTAATTATAATTGTAATTATTGCCGGCGGAATTTTATGGGGAGCTGCGGGAATGATTTTATTTATCCCATTTATCAGCATCATCAAATTAATCGCTGATCGCTCTGATAGCCTAAAAACATTGTCATTATTGTTGGGAAGCGACTCCCCTGTTAAGAAAAAACGAAATTGGTTTCTTCGGAAGAAAGTAACATAGGTTTTTCATCGATAAATATTTCTTTTAAGTCAATTTATTTATATTTGACAAACACAGGTTTCTATTTGCAAACCAAACCTGCTGTATTGTTCATTTTGAAACTAAAAAAATATCCTTATGAAAAAAATAACCAAAGAAGATATAAAGCAGGAAGTTTTCAATTTATACGATGACTATGCACACAATAAAATTGAAAGAAGACAATTTATTGAAAGATTGTCCTTATTTGCAATTGGCGGACTCACAGTGCCTTCTTTGCTCAGTTTTTTGAGCCCTAATTATAAAACGCTTCAAATTGCATTCGATGACCAAAGACTGAAATCGGAATTTATCACTTACAATTCCCCAAAAGGTGGCGGAGAAATTAAGGGTTTGCTTTCACGGCCTGCAGAAAGTAAAACCAAATTACCCGGGATTGTTGTGGTACACGAAAATCGCGGATTGAATCCGTATATTGAAGATGTTGGCCGTAGAGCCGCACTTGCCGGATTTATTTCTTTGGCGCCAGATGCACTTTCACCTTTGGGTGGTTATCCCGGAAATGATGATGACGGCAGAAACTTACAAAAACAGCGAACCAGCAACGAAATGCTGGAAGATTTTATTGCGGCTTATGATTATTTAAAGTCACAACCTGAATGTAACGGTAAAGTTGGCGTGGTCGGATTTTGTTTTGGCGGGTGGATTTCAAATATGATGGCGGTAAAAATTCCCGATTTGCCTGCTGCTGTTCCTTTTTATGGTGGACAACCGCCAGCGGAAGACGTACCCATAATAAACGCTTCTTTACTGATACATTTTGCCGAGTTGGACACCAGGGTTAATGAAGGTTGGACGGCTTATGAAACTGCGTTAAAAGCGAATAATAAGGACTATGAAGTGCATTTTTATCCAAATGTTAACCACGGCTTTCACAATGATACAACACCGCGTTATGATGAACCGGCAGCATCATTGGCCTGGCAACGAACCATCGATTTTTTTAAGGAAAAATTAAAATAGCCTTACCAACTTATTGGCCGGTAATCTTTTAAAAATTTTCCGCACCAATGTTTCCCGGTATTGATGCCATCAAATAAAGGATCCATCACACGAGCTGCGCCATCAACAATATCAAGTGGTGGCTGAAAATCGTGCAGTTCCTGTTTCATTTTTGCCAGTTCGGCAGGATCTTCATCGGTCACCCAGCCGGTGTCAACGGCGTTCATAAAAATCCCGTCTTTCGCCAAAGTTCCTGAAGATGTGTGTGTTAACATATTCAAAGCAGCCTTGGCCATATTCGTATGTGGATGTCTGTCTTCCTTAAATGAAGGATAAAATTTTCCTTCCATCGCAGAAACATTGATGATGTGTTTTTGTCCGGTTTGGTCTTTTTTCATCACTTCAGAAAGGCGGTTACACAACACAAATGGCGCTACCGAATTCACCAGCTGTACCTCTATCATTTCCGTTGTTTCAATCTCTCCAAGCTTTAAACGCCAGCTGTTTGTTTTTCTTAAATCTACTTGTTGCAAATCGGCATCCAGTTTTCCTTCGGGAAAAATTTCTGCTGTAACCAATTCTTTATCAAAACTATACGGAATTTGCGACAATCTTGCTGAAGCACGCAATCCGATTCCAGGTTCTGGTCCATGCCAAGTTACCGGCATAACTTGATTGGAGGAAGCTCCTGTTGTTAATGTGGCTAATTCCTGCAAACAGCTCCAATGGTCAAACAATAAATCTTGTGTATTTTTTGGCAATGAATCAATTGGACTTTCCTCGTTTTTCATCAAATGCTGATAAAATCCGGAAGGCCGTCTCACCGTTTGTGCCGCATTGTTGATTAAAATATCCAGTCGGCCATATTTTTGCTCCACAAAATTGCAAAAAATCTCCACGCTTGGAATATGCCGTAAATCGAGTCCGTGAATTTTTAATCGATGTCCCCACTCTTCAAAATCAGCTTCTTGCGAAAATCGCAACGCAGAATCTACCGGAAAACGCGTGGTTGCAATAACAGTTGCGCCACCGCGCAAAAGCATCAACGTTATGTGATAACCGATTTTTAAGCGAGACCCTGTAATTACGGCTATTTGACCGTTTATATTCGCTGTTTGAAAACGTTTTGCATAATTAAAATCGCCGCATTTTGTACACATACTGTCGTAAAAATGATGTACTTTGATAAATGGTGTTTTGCAGACATAACAGTTTTTATGCGACTCAAATTCTAAAGGTACTTTGCTTTCCAAATGAGCCATTGGAAGCAACTTTGGCGCAATAAACACTGAAGCTTCACGTGCATTTCTGATGCCGGTTTCTTTTCGGGCATTTTTTTCTTTGGCAGCCAGTTTGCGTTGTGCCACTTTTTTTCCGTCCTTTTTTCTTCGTGAAAATTCATCCCGATCGGGTCTGGAAAACATTCCGGCAACTTTTAGAAGTTCTGTTCTTTGTTCTTTCTGAATGTCAAAAATCTCATCTGTATTTGCGACCAATTGCGACAAAATAGCAATGCATTTCTCAATTTCTTCAGAAGTGATTGACTTATTTTTTTCCTTTTCCATCTTTTGCACCATAAAAATCCTTTGCCGAATAAGTCTAAGCATTAAGGCTGCAAAGATAGTTTTAAAATTTTAGCTATGGTTTGTTTTTACTGAAACCGAAAAACAAGATAAAGAATCTTTCTAACATAATTATTTTAAATTTTTTAGCTCACAATCATTTGTTATGAAACCATCGCTTTTTCTATTTTTGGCTTGCAGTTTTTAACTTTACTAATTGCTAGAAACACACCATATCACTCAATATTTTTTATGATTACTTCTCCTTGCTTGAATTTTATTCGCTTGGTAAATCGGGAAAAAATAATCAAACTTTTCTTTGTATTGATAAAATAAACGCCTGTTAACAGCACCAAAGCTGCCATTATGGACTGAAAAGTAATTTGTTCCTTTAAAAAATACCAGCCAACTACCATAGCAATAATTGGATTTACGTAGGAAGATGTCGCCACTTTTTCAGGAGACACGACCCTTAACAAATAATTAAATGACGTAAAAGCAACAATACTTCCGAATATAATCAATAGGATCATTGACAATTGCACTGGCTGACTCCATTGTGTTGGATAACTCCATTGTTCTCTGAATAATATACTGACAATAAAAAGTGTGATACCTCCCGTAACCATTTGATAACCTGTATTTACAAAAAAGTTTGGCGGAAGATCGGCTTTGGCCACAAATAAACTCCCATATCCCCAGCTTATGATACATACAAAAATCATACTCATACCCAATATAGTCCCTTCCTGAGATATAATCTGTTTTTGGCTGACCAAAAGAAACATACCTATCATTCCTAAAATAATTCCGATTACCGACATCGCTTTTATCTTTTTTCCTTCAAGAATCCGCATCAACAATAACACAACCAAAGGCTGTGCGGCGGTTTCAAGCGCTGCAAATCCGCTGTCGACATATTTAAGAGCCCAAACAACTACCCCATTTCCGAAGGATAAAAACAAAAAACCCGCGATGGTGCTGTTGATAAATTGTTTTCGGGTGACGCCCAGTTTAATTTTCATAAACTTCGCGATAATGAAAATTAAAATACCTGCTGTGATAAATCTGATAGAAGCCAACATAAAAGGCGGCAGTTCCGTCACCGCAATCTTATTTAAAAGATAGGTGGAACCCCAAATGACATAAATGGCAAAAAACGCCAAAATGATAAGGAAAGCCGGACTTTTTAATTTGCCCATAACTAAATTTTGTTGATTTTAAAGGTGATTTTTAAGACCCCAATATTAAGAAAAACAAATTGATTAATTATACATATATTCGCTTTAATTTTAAGCGCCCAGAAACGTTCAATAAGTATATATTTAGCGAAAAAGCCATTCATATTTTATGGTACTTATTTCTTAACTTAATGTAATTGATAATATAGCCATGAAACTTATTTTTACCATTTTAATTGGATTTTTTGCACTAACGGCCAGTGCCCAAAATTATATTGATATAGCGCGTTTTTATTATGTAAATACACCACTTAATACTTTTGAAAATTCTTCGGAACACACTAAAGTTGAAGAATTTGGCCTGCAATTGACTTTTCCCATTGTGCTTAATGAAAAGACGGTT
>Ga0209643_1001634_pt1 | contig 19506 bp, 17 predicted proteins | sample AutmiccBRH37_all_FD_187383 | JGI IMG/M metagenome (GOLD analysis project Ga0209643, IMG submission 187383) | Deep subsurface microbial communities from Mt. Terri, Switzerland - Autotrophic microbial communities BRH/37_all (SPAdes) (version 2) | ecosystem: Environmental > Aquatic > Deep... | reverse complement strand
TCGCGGTCGCGCAGTTCGCGGCGCAGGATTTTTCCGGTCGTGGTCATCGGCAGCGCGTCGACAAATTCGACCTCGCGCGGCACCTCGTGCTTGGCGAGGTGATTGCGCACGAAATTGCGAATCTCCTCGACGAGGTCGTCGCTGGGCGAAACTCCGGCGCGCAGAATGACGAATGCCTTGACCGCCTCATTGCGAACCTCGTCGGGGACACCCACCGCGGCCGCCATCACCACCGCGGGGTGCTTGGTCAGCACGTCCTCGATCTCGCTCGGGCCGATGCGATACCCGGCGCTGGTGATGACGTCGTCGGCGCGACCCTTGAACCAGTAGTAGCCGTCCTCGTCGCACTCCGCGAGATCGCCGGTGATCAGCCACTCGTTGATATACTTGTTGCGCGTTGCTTCCGGGTTGCCGATGTATTCGAGCATCATCACGGGGTCGGGCCGCTGGATCGCGAGATTGCCGACGTTTCCAGGACCCAGCACGCGGCCCTCGTCATCGACGATCGCGGCGACGTGGCCAGGCAGCTGGCGGCCCATCGAGCCCGGCTTGATCGGCATGATCTTCGAACTCGAGCCGAGCACGAGGTTGCATTCGGTCTGTCCGAAACCCTCGTTGATCGGCGCTTTCAACGCGTCCCTTGCCCATTCGTGCAGCTCCTTGCCGACCGGCTCCCCGCCTGAGCCGACCACCCGCAAGGACAGACCGTAGCGCCCGACCGGATCGCGCACCTCGCGCATCAGCCGCAGCATGGTGGGGGTGAGCAATGCGGTGCGCACCTGGTGGCGTCCCATCATCGCGAATGCCTGCTCGGCATCGAAGCGCGGGGCGCGGAAGGTGAGCACCGGAACGCCGAAATACCATGCCGGCATCAGCACATCCATCAGTCCGGCCAGCCACGCCCAGTCGGCTGGAGACCACATGCAGTCTCCCGGCTTGGGAAAGAAATCGAACAGAACTTCAAAGCCGGGAATATGTCCGAGCATCGAGCGGTGCGGCTGAAGCGCGCCTTTGGGATTGCCCGTAGTACCTGACGTGAAGTTGAGGAAGGCGGGGTCGTCCGGCCCGGTGTCGACATTGGTGAAGCTGTCGCTGGCGCGGTCGACGGCCTCCGGGAGTGAGCCCGCCTCGCTGGCGCGCCCGTCGGTCAGGAAGATGTGCTCGACGCCCGGCGCGCTCTTGCGAGCCTCCACGACCTTGGGAAGATTGGCGCTGTCGGTGATGACAACGCGCACGCCGGCGGTGTTGAGGCGGTAGGCGATCGCGTCCGCGGCAAACAGGGTGGACGCGGGAACCGAGACGAGCCCGGCCTTCCAGCACGCGACGTGACCGATGCCGGTCCAAGGGTCCTGCCCCAGCAGCAACATCACACGGTCGCCGCGCGACAGGTTCAGCGAGACCAGCAGATTCGCAAGCTGGTTGGCGCGGCGCTGCACCTGACGGAAGGTGAGCTGCCATACCGTCCCGTCGCCCTGTTCGCCGATCATGGCGACGCGGCCCGGATCGGCCGCATGGCGGTCGCACACGTCGGCCGCGATGTTGTAGCGCTGCGGAATATTCCAGCGGAACGCCGCGTAGATCTGCTCGTAGGTGGGAAGCTGTTCCATGGGACTACCTCATGTTCGAGTTCCGGCCGCGCGCCATCAGCCGCTGCGCAAGCGCATGGCGGTGAACCTCCGAGGGGCCATCGTAAATGCGGAACGGGCGGATGTCGCGGTAGTTGCGTTCGATCACCGTGTCGCGCGTGATCCCGATCGAGCCGAGAACCTGCATCGAGCGGTCCACCACGCGGCCCAATGCTTCGGAGCAGAAGACCTTGGTCATGCTGGTCTCATTGCGCGCGTGATCGTGCTGGTCGAGCAGCCATGCCGCCTGCCAGATCGCGAGACGCGAAAGATGAATGTCGATTTCATTGTCGACCAGCATGAAGCCGACGCCCTGGTGTTCGCCGAGCGTCTTGCCGAACGAATGGCGCTTTCCGGCGTGCTCGACAGCGATGGCATGGCAGCGCCGCGCGGCGCCGAGCCAGCGCATGCAATGGGTCAGCCGCGCCGGTCCCAGCCGCACCTGCGCGTTGCGAAAGCCTTGCCCGACCTGGCCCAGCACGCTGTCTGTCGAGACGCGCACATTCTCGAAGGAGACTTCCGCGTGGCCGCCCGGCGTATTGGTGTCGATGGTGTCGAGCATGCGATCGAGCCGGAAGCCCGGCGCGTCGATGTCGACGAAGAACATCGTCGCACCGACATCCTCCCCCGCAAGGTTGAAGGTGCGCGCCATCACGATATTGAGCGCGGCGCCCGGCACCCCCGAAATCATGTATTTGCGGCCGTTGATGACAAAACCGTCCTTGTCCTGATGCGCGGTTGTCTGCAGAAGCGAGGGGTCGGCGCCCGCGCCATCTGTCGCGGTTTCGGTCATCGTGAAGACGGTGCGGATTTCCCCGCGCACGAGCGGGCCGAGCCAGCGCTTTTTTTGCTCCGGCGTGGCGACGACATTCATGAGATTGACGTTGCCTTCGTCGGGCGCCTGAATATTCAGCGACAAGGGGCCGAGTGTCGACCATCCCGCCGCCTCGAACACCACCGCCATGCCGCGATGGTCAAGCCCCAGGCCGCCATATTCCTTCGGCGCGTGCGGCGAGAGGAGGCCGGCCTCGCGCGCCATGGCCAGCATCTCCTGGCGCAGGTCCTCGGTCGGGCCGAAGTGCGACTGGCGCGAATCCTCTTCGAGCGGGACGATTTTTTCGCGGATGAACGTGTCGACGCGGTCACGCAGCTCGGATAATTCCTTGGGAAGCTCGAAGTCGATCATGTGTCACTCCTTTGGTCTTGGTGCTGATGATTGAGACACGGCCTGTTCCGCGAGTACGATCCCGCGCGCGAACAGCGGCGCGATTGAGGGCGCGAAGCGCTCCCACAGCGGATCGACGCGCTTGCCGGTGCGGTGAAGCTTGACGTTGAGGCAGGCGATCGAGCCGAGCCGGTAATGCGCCAGCGCCTGATACCAGTTGAGGTTCGTGAGCGCCGGGCCGCCGGCGGCCTCGTAGGCGTTGCGCAGACCGTTGCACGAGACGGGCGCGACGGGCCAGAACGCGGGATCCCACGCTTCGGTGTCCGCCATCATCAGCAGCCAGCCGACATCCGCCCCCTGCGCCCCGATCGAGGACAGCTCCCAGTCGATCAGCCCTTTGACGCGTCCTTTTTCGTAGAGAATGTTGCCGGGCTGAAAGTCGCCGTGAACGATGCCGATGGGCAGGCCGTCCGGCACCGCGCTGGCCAGAGTATCGTGAAGCCGCGTCCCGGCGCTGAGCCAGGCGGGGTCCTGGGCATGGCGCAAGACAGGGGCCCATCGCGCCAGCTCCTCGCTCAGGGGGCGCGGTGCCTCCCAGTCGGCGAGAACGGCCTTCCAGTCGACGAGATGCAGCCGCGCCAGCAGCCGCGCGGCCTGAAGCCACAGCTCTTCGAGCTGGGTAGGATCGCTGAGGAACGAGCCGTGCGGCTCCCACACGAAGAAAATCCGGCCCGGCATCCGCTCCATCACGATGAAGGGCGTGCCGAGCAGGTCCTCGTCGGGCGAGGCCCAGGGCACATCGGGAACGGGAAGTCCGAGCCCGTGCAGCGCGCGCAGCAGCGGGGCCTGGCGATAGACATCCGTATTGCCGCGGCGCGTGACACCGGGGGGCGCAACCTTGAGCACGTAAGAGCCGACAGGTTCGCCGCCGCGCGACACGACGTCGAAGCCGAAGGTCAAGCCGGCGTGGCCGTCCTCCATTGGGGCAAAGCTCGCTAGCCGCGCCCCGGCGCCGTATCTGGACTCGATGACGCGGCTCAAACGCTCGCGCAGGCTCGGCGGCTCCCCGGCGTCGGGGTGCCCGTCATGACTGGATTGATGCACACGGTCCTCACAGCTCGTTGGCGGTCGGCTTATGCCTGGTTGGGCGCAGTATCGGAGCGCATATTCGTCCTGTCAACTTCAACGTTCGGGTGCATACCATAAATTTGATAAGATGACTTTTAAGTCATTTCGGGAATTCGGGCACCACCCCGCATCTGGGCCGTTAGATGATCGGGGCCGCGCGGGGTAGCATGGCGCGAAGGGAATGCTCATGACGAAATGGCAATGGATCTTCCGCCAGTTTGGCAAAAAGCTGTGGGTGCGGGTCAGCCTGTTCGGGGTCGGCGCGGTGGTGACCGCGGTGCTCGCGCCGTTTTTTCGCGATTACATCCCCGACGACATTTCCCGCCGCGTCGGCGCGGAGTCGGTCGACAAGATCCTGCAGATCATCGCCAGCACGATGCTCGCCGTGACGACGTTCTCCCTGAGCACCATGGTCGTGGCCTACGTCGCCGTCAGCAACAGCGCGACCCCGCGCGCGACCAAGCTGCTGCTTGAGGACCGCACCGCGCAAAATGCGCTCGCAACCTTCATCGGCTCGTTTATCTTCGCCCTGGTCGGGATCATCGCCTTGACGATGAATGTCTACGGTGTCGGCGGGCGGCTGATCCTGTTCGCCGTGACGGTGCTCGTCATCGCGGTCATCGTCGTCGTTCTCATTCAATGGATCAATTATCTCTCGGTCGTCGGCCGGGTCGCGGAAACCGTCGGCAAAGTCGAGGTGGTGGTGCGCGGCGCGCTGACGGAGCGTCTTACGCACCCGTATCTCGACGCGACGCCGCTCCTCGACGACATCCCCGCTGAACGCTGTCATTTGATTTATCACGACGAGATCGGTTACGTGCAGTACATCGATATGGTCGCGCTATCGAGCGTCGCCGAAGCGCACGATGTCGATATCTACGTCCAGGCTCTCCCGGGAAAATTCAACGACACCAGCGGTCCGGTCGCATTTCTGCTGACGCCTCCTGCGCCCGACCTCGCGCGAGCGGTCGCGGCCGCGTTTGTGATCGGCGCCGACCGTTCGTTCGAGCAGGATCCGCGTTTCGGCCTGATTGTGCTGAGCGAGATCGCGTCGCGCGCGATGTCGCCGGCGGTCAACGATCCGGGCACCGCAATCGACGTGATCGGCACCGGCGTTCGCTTGCTTGCGCCGTGGGTGCAGCGCGAAGAACGCACGCCGGATATCCGGTTCGAGCGAATCCATGTGCCGCCCCTGCAGACACGGGATCTCTTCGATGATTTCTTTACGCCGATCGCGCGGGACGGCGCGGGCGCCATCGAGGTCGCAATCCGGCTGCAGAAGGCGCTTCTGGCCCTGTCGCGCATGGGGAACCCGCAAGCGCGCGCCGAAGCGAACCGGCATCGTGCGCTTGCGCTCAAGCGCGCGATGCACGTGCTCGTCATCGATGAGGATCGGGTGCGCCTGGAAACCCTTGCGCACAGCACATAGCGGGTGCCCCGCTTACCACGCGACCGGTTTCGGGTTGATGCTTTCGGTGCCCATCTGGTGCCAATAGGGATAGACCGGGTGGCGCCGGCTGGCGGCATCGAGGCGGGCGACCTGCTCGGCGCTGAGCGACCAACCGGCCGCGCCAAGATTTTGGCGAAGCTGCTCTTCGTTGCGGGCCCCCATCACGATGTTGACGACGGTCGGGCGCTGGAGCAGCCAGTTCAGCGCCACCTGCGGCACGCTCTTGCCTGTCTCCGCGGCGATCTCATCGAGTGCGTCGACGACCGCGTAGAGATATTCGTCCTCCACCGCCGGTCCGCCGACCTCGCCGCCTGCCTTGATGCGCCCGGGAGGCAGCGGGGCGTTGCGGCGGATTTTGCCGGTCAACCGTCCCCAGCCGAGCGGGCTCCACACCATTAGCCCGACATTCTGATCGAGGCCGAGCGGCATCAGCTCCCACTCGTATTCCCGGCCGATCAACGAGTAATAGCCCTGATAGACGCTGTAACGCGCGAGCCCGTTCTTTTCCGACGTTGCAAGCGCCTTCATCACGTGCCAGCCGGAAAAATTCGAACAGCCGATGTAGCGGATCTTGCCGGCACGGATCAGATCGTCGAGGGCGTGCAACGTTTCGTCCATCGGCGTGAGCGCGTCGAGCGCGTGCATGAAATAAACGTCGATATAATCCGTCCCAAGACGTTTAAGGCTCGCTTCGCACGCCTTGACAAGGTGATGGCGCGAGGAGCCTCGATCGTTCGCGCCTTCGCCGACCGGCAGTGTCGCCTTGGTCGAGATCAACGCCTCGGGGCGCTTTGCGCCGAGGGCTTTGCCGAGAATCTCTTCGGCCGCGCCACCCGAATAGACATCCGCGGTGTCGAAGAAATTCACGCCGCTCTCAAAGCAGATGTCGACCAGCCGCTTGGCCTGGGCGACATCTGTCGTGCCCCACTTTTCGAAAAACGCATTGGTGCCGCCGAATGTGCCGGTGCCCAGACTCAAGACCGGAACGTGCAGGCCCGCATGCCCAAGCTTGCGCATTTCCATAGTTCATCTCCTTCGAATTGCGTGGAAATATATCAAGATATCCGATATTGAGATATATCATGCGATTGCGTCAATTCTGTTGGATGCCGTGTCATGAGGCCCTTGCGTCACCCTGCGCTCGATGACATCACGCTCGCGGACATTTTTCACGCACTGGGCGACCCGGTGCGACTGGAGATTGCGCGTACGCTTTATCGCGCGAAGCGGCCTTTGACCTGTCTCGACGCGGTCGCGAAGATCGACGATCTTCCGGTGTCGACGCGCTCGCGTTGTTTCAGTGTGCTGCGTCAGGCCGGTGTCATCCGGTCGCAAAAGCAGGGCCGGGAATGTTTCAACACGTTGCGGCTCGACGAGCTCAACAAGAAATTTCCCGATCTGATCCAGACGATCTTCGCGCAGAAAGAACCGCGATGACAAGCCGGGGCGGCCCAACCGAAATGGAATTTCTCGGGCTTCGATGCCCGATCGTTCAGGCGCCGATGGCGGGCTGCGATACGGCGCAGCTTGCCGCCGCGGTCAGCGCCGCCGGTGGTCTCGGATCGCTGGCTTGCGCGCTGCTGTCCCCGGCACAAATCGCGGCTGCGGTGGGTGCCTTCCGCGCGATCTCGAACGGGCCGCTCAATCTCAACTTCTTCTGTCACACCATGGACCCGGTGGACGAGGCGGCGGATGCCGCGTGGGCCGCGCGGCTCGCGCCTTACTACGAGGCGCTCGGGATTGATCCGCGCAGCGTGCCGCCGGCGGCGGTGCGGCGGCCGTTCGATGACGCGGCGTGCGCCGCCGTCGAGACGCTCAGACCGCAGGTTGTCTCGTTTCACTTCGGTCTCCCGCAGGCGAGCCTCTTCGAGCGGGTCAAGCGTAGCGGCGCCGCGGTGCTTGCGAGCGCGACAAACGTCGAGGAGGCGCTCTGGCTGCAGGCGCGCGGGTGCGACGCGATCATTGCGCAAGGCGCGGAGGCGGGCGGGCATCGCGGCATGTTTCTGGCGCGCGATCCGGCAAAGCAGGTCGGGACGATGGCGCTGGTTCCCCAGGTCGTGGATGCGGTTGACGTGCCGGTGATCGCGGCGGGAGGTATCGGCGATGCGCGCGGGATTGCGGCGGCGCGATTCCTCGGCGCCGCAGCCGTTCAACTCGGCACGGCATATCTGTTCTGCCCGGAAGCGAAGGTGTCGCCGCTCTATTTGCGCGCGCTTCAGGAGCTGCGTGCCGACGGGACGGTGCTCACAAACGTGTTCAGCGGTCATCCCGCGCGCGGGATCGCAAACCGCTTTGTCGAGGAGGTGGGACCGTTGAGCGACGCGGTGCCGCGCTTTCCGCACGCATCGGAACGTGTCGCGCCGCTGCGGGCTGCGAGCGAGGCTGCCGGGACAAGCGAGTTTATGCAGATGTGGGCGGGGCAGGGCGCACCTCTGTGCCGCGTGCGGCCGGCCGGTGAACTCACCCGCGCGCTTGCGCAAGAAGCGCATGTCCTCATGAAGCGTCACTGACCTGGATTTCGATTTTCGCGAATGAACAACCCCGAAGGAGCGCTGAGATGAAAATACCTGGCCCCGATCACCCGATTGCCATCGCACCCGCACCCGGGCAGGTGACCGTTTCCTTCAACGGTCACATCATTGCGAGGACGCGCGCGGCGCTGAGTTTGCGTGAAGCGAGCTACCCGGAGGTTCTCTATGTTCCCCGCTCAGACGCGGACATGGGCACGCTGGAGCGTACCGATCATCTCACCTACTGCCCCTATAAGGGCGACTGCAATTATTTCACGATCGCAGCCGGCGGCGAGCACGCGCAGAATGCGGTATGGACGTATGAGGCGCCCTACGAGGCGGTGGCGCAGATCAAGGACCACCTCGCGTTCTATCCGGACCGCGTTGCGATCACACGGGAATAGTCAGCTCTCCGCACCGATATAGTGCGCATCCACAAGTCCGCGCAGTGCGTTGCCGATATAGACGTGATCCGCGTCCGCAAGATCGTGCGGATAAAGCACTGCTTCGCGCGCGGCGCCGGTGGCAAGCAGGCGGCGGCGCAATGTGCCCGGCAGTAGTCCGCAGGCGACGGCGGGTGTGAGGAGCGCGCCACCGCGTTCGACAAAGAGATTGGTGAAGGTGCCTTCCGTCAGTTCGCCGCGTTCGTTGAGGAAAATCACTTCGTCGCAGCCGCGGTCGGCAAGGCGCGCGCGCTCGCCGTCGTAAAAGCCGCGCGCCGTAGTCTTGTGATAAATAAGAGGGTCAGTGCTCGACATCGTGCGGCTCGACAGGATCAGGCGCATCGGTTCCGCGAGGGAACCTGAAAACGGATGACTGTCGATTTTGATTTCGCCATCCCGCATCAGCATCAATCGCACGCGCGCGATCGCGTATTCGTTGGTGCGCGAGGTGTCGTCCAGCGCCGCGCGCAGCTGCGTGTCATTGCAGGGATAGCCGAGCCGTGCCGCCGACGCGTGCAGTCGCTCAAGGTGCTCGTCCAGCAATGTGTATCCCGCGCCCCGCTCCAGACGCAGCGTTTCGAACAGCGCCGGAAACGTCCCTCCGGCATTCAGAAAACGCGCCTTGAGAAGGCATTCGGCATATTCGGCACGACCTTGCGAATCGAATACAAGGCCGCTTCCCACGCCGATCTGTGCGCTGCCGTCACGCGAGACCGTCAGTGTACGGATCGCAACGTTGAGCCGCAGCGCGCCATGTGGGGCTAGATGACCGACCGCGCCGCAATAGACGCCGCGCGGGGTCGCTTCGAGCTCGTCGATTATTTCCATCGCACGAATTTTTGGTGCCCCGGTCACCGAGCCGCACGGAAACAGCGCCCGCATGATGTCGCGCAGCGGTGCGCCGGGCGTCAGGCGTGCCTCGATCGTCGACGTCATCTGGTGAAGGGTCGGATAGGTTTCCACATCGAAGAGCGAGCGCGCGGCGACGCTCCCCGTCTGCGCAATGCGTCCCAGATCGTTGCGCAGCAGATCGACGATCATCATGTTTTCCGCGCGGGTCTTGGCGTCGTTGCGCAAGGCTGCCGCCAGCGCTGCATCGTCGTGCGCAAGAGCGGCGCGCGGCGCGGTGCCCTTCATTGGGCGCGCGCGGATCGTCTCGCCGTCGCTCTCGATGAAAAGTTCGGGGGACGCCGACAGGATATGCCGGTCGCGCAGCGACATCAGCGCGCTGTAGCGTGCCGAAGCGCGCTGCTGCAGGGCCGCGAACAGCGCCCGCGGCGAGCCCTGGCAGCGCCCGGTCAGCGGAAACGTCAAATTGATCTGGTAGACATCGCCCGCCGCGATCAGGTTCTGGACACGCTCGAAACGCGCCCGGTATTGGTCTTCGCTCCACGCGGGCGTCATCGCGTTCAGTGTGCCTTCGCCATCCAGGAACGTGGCCAGTTCGTCGGCGGAAAGCTGCCGCGACGCCTCGAAGAGACCGAAAGACAGCAAAGGCGCCGGGTCCTGAGCCCGTTCAAGGCGGGCGACGAGGCGCGGCTCAAGTGCGAGACCCATTTCGTAAGCGAGAAAGCCCACTGCGTGCAGCCCGCGCGCCCGCGCGGCGTCGAGAGCGTCGAGGGCGGGTATGACGTCGCCGGGCACATGGGCCTCGATCGCGGAGACGGGGTTCTCGAACAGCCGGGCAGGCGCACGCGTCTCGGCATCATGGAGAAGGGCAAACGCGCCGGAGTGCCATAGCGTGCCGTCAGCCATAGGCCAACCTCTTACGGCGTATCGAGGATTGCCTGCGCCGCTGCGTTGGTTGCGTCGTCATTGCGGGTGTCCTCAAGCGCGGCCTGCGCGTCCGCGTGCGCGCCCGCCATATCGCCCGAAAGGCTTTTGATTTTCGCGCGCAGCAGCAGCGCCGCTCCCTGCGACGGGACCTGCAGCAGGACGCCGTTGATGTCCTCCAGCGCTGCGCTGTACTTCTTGGAAAGCATCCGCGCGCGAGCGCGATCGAAGAGCAGGCCGATGTCGCCCGGAGCGAATACGAGCGCGCGCGAGAGATCTTCTTCGCCCTGCTCGGGCTCGTTGGCGAGAATCCACGCATTGCCCGCCTGGGAGAGGATCTGGGCGCGCGCGTCTGTCGAGCCGGACGAGGGGTCGTTGGCGATCCGCTCCAGCACAAGGGCGGCGTCGCTGTAGCGCTCCAGCGCGACCATCGACAGCGCGACGCAGTGGGCGGCCGCGGCGCCGCCACCCGCCTTGTTCCACTCCTGAGCCTGCTTGAGGGATTGATCGGGCGCGGTTTTCACCAGCGCTACGCAGTCTTCATAGCTGATCTGCGCGCCCTGGGCGGGCGCGGCGAGAAAGGCGCAAAGCAGCGCGGCCGGCAGGTATTTCATGGGCGCTAGAAATCATGCCCGGGCGGGCTTGTCCAGCAGGGCCTTTTTTGTGAAATCATGGGTCATGACCTCCCGCCACCTCTTTTGTTTCGGGCTTGGCTATAGCGCGCGTGCCCTGGCGCGGCACCTGCGCGCTCAAGGCTGGCGGGTCTCCGGCACGGTTCGCGACCCGGCCGCGATCGACGCACTCGCCCGCGAGGGCATCGAAGCCCATGTTTTTCCGCTCGAATCGCCGGCTGCCGCACTTGCGGGCGTGTCGGACGTGTTGAGCTCCGTGCCGCCAGGGGAAGGGGGTGATCCCGTGCTCACCGCGCATGGCGACGCGCTCGCCGCGCTCAGCGGGCAATGGCGCTGGATCGGCTATCTCTCGACGACGGGCGTTTATGGCAACCGGGACGGGGGATGGGTCGACGAGTCCGGCGCGCTTGAGCCAACCGGCGTGCGCGGCGCGCGGCGCGTGGAGGCGGAAGCGGCTTGGCGCGCCCTGCCGGTGCCGGCGCATGTGTTTCGACTGGCGGGAATTTACGGTCCCGGCCGCAATGCGCTGGTCAGCGTCCTTGAGGGCAGCGCAAAGCGCATCGACAAGCCCGGGCAGGTCTTTTCGCGAATCCACGTGGACGACATCGCGCAGATCCTGACGGCCTCTCTTGCGCGCCCCGATCCCGGACGCATCTATAACGTGTGCGACGATGACCCCGCGCCCCCCGAAGCCGTCATCGCCTATGCGGCGCAATTGCTCGACCGCCCGGTGCCGCCGCTTGTTCCCCTCGCGCAGGCGGGATTGAGCGCGATGGGCCTCAGCTTTTATGCGGACAACAAACGCGTTTCCAATCGGCGCATCAAGAACGAGCTTGGAATTTCGCTGCGCTACCCCAGTTACCGCGACGGACTCACGGCGCTTCTGCCACATCATCAATCGCGATGAAGAGGCGCATGAGATCTTCGTCGCGCGACAGGCGATGATCCCCGTCCTTGATCAGTGTCACGACCACGTCGAGTGAGGAAATCGCTCCGGCGGTGTCGATCGCATGCGACCAGGGAACATCTGGGTCTTCCATGCCCTGAAAAATCCGCACGGGCCCGTCGAACGGGACCGGCGCGTCGAGGATGGACATCTGCGCCCCGTCGGCGATGAACTGCGGCGTAATCGGTGTCGGGCCGCCCTCATAAGCATCTGGCAGATAATAGGTTTCGCCGCGCTGCAATAGTGCGCGGGCCTCCGCGTCGAAGCGCGGCCACATCAGGCGGCTGGTGAAATCGGGAGCCGGCGCGATCAGCACCAGCGCCTTGACGCGCTCCGGGCGCGCCTTTGTCGCGAGCAGCGCCATCCAGCCGCCCATGCTGGAGCCCACGAGCACCTGCGGTCCCTGCGTAAGCTCATCGAGGATGGCCAGCGAATCGGCGGACCAGCGCGAGATCGTTCCTTCTGCAAATGTGCCGCCGGAGGCGCCATGCCCGCTATAGTCGAATCGCAGATAGGAAAACCCGCGCGCATGCGCATACGCGTCGAGCGCGGTTGCTTTTGTGCCGGTCATGTCGGATTTAAAGCCGCCGAGCCACACGATCGAGGGGGCGTCCTCGTCGCCGGCGCGGCGCCGGTAGGCGAGGTTCGTGCCGTCGGGACGGTTGAGGTATTGTACTGGGGGTTCGTTGGGCATCGGGCTCGACGGCAAAAGTGGGGGGTGCGGCGGCTGCAAGGCGTGTCCGCGACTGTAGCAGGGTGAAGCCTTCAGGCAAGAACGTGCCGCCCGGGCCGCTGACGGTGATTCAGGTGATTCCGCATCTGGATTCGGGCGGCGCGGAGCGTGCGACGCTCGAGATCACGCACGCGCTGATCGCGTCGGGCGGCACCGCCATCATCGTCACGCAGGGCGGACGCATGGCAACGGCGGCACGCAGCGCGGGCGCCCAGATTGTCGAGCTGCCGGTCGCTTCCAAGAACCCGATCACGATCCTGCGCAACGCGGGGCGGATCGCCGATCTCGCGCGCCGCTCGGGGGCCGCGATCATCCATGCGCGCAGCCGCGCCCCGGCCTGGAGCGCCAAACTCGCCGCGCGGCGGGCCGGTGTTGCGTACGTGACGACCTATCATGGGGTGTATGCGGGCGCGTCTCCGCTCAAGCGCTGGTATAACGGCGTCATGGCGCAAGGCGACCGGGTGATCGCGAACTCGCAGTTTACCGCCGCCCACGTCCTCAAGATCTATCCCGAGGCGAAGCGGCGGCTGGTGACGATCGCGCGCGGCGTGGATCTTCGTCAATTCGATCCGGCACGGGTGTCCGCCGACCGCGTCGCCCGGTTGCGGACCGCGTGGGGTGCCGTACCGGGGCAAGCGGTCATCCTCGTTCCCGGCCGGCTGACCGGCTGGAAGGGGCAAGGCGACGTCATCGACGCGTGTGCCCGCCATCCCGCGCTTCAGCGCGCCCTGATCGTCCTGGTGGGCGACACCACCAGCGAGGGTTATCGCAAGGACCTTAACGCCAAGATTGCCGCGCTCGGCCTCGCCTCGCGCGTGCGCCTGTTCGGTCATTGCGGCGATATGCCCGCCGCCTACCTCGCTGCCGATCTCGTCGTCCAGCCGTCACGTAAGCCCGAAGCGTTCGGGCGGGTCGCGGCGGAGGCGCAGGCGATGGGCGCGCTGGTGATCGCCAGCGATCTGGGCGGCGCGGGCGAGACGGTGGTCGACGGCACCGGCTATCGCTACCCGGCCGGCGACGTGACGGCGCTCGGCGAGCGGCTGGCCTTCGCGATCGGCTTGCCGCGCGGTGCGCGCGCAACGCTGCGGGCCGCGGCGATCACCCATGTGCGCGCCCATTTTTCGCTCGAACAGATGTGCGACCAGACCCTAGAGGTCTATCGCGCCGTAGCGAGGCACTGACATGACGCGCGCGCGGATCGCCGTCATCAAGCTTGGCTCGCTCGGCGATGTCATTCTTGCCATGGGGCCGATGCGCGCGATCCGCGCGCATCACGCGGGCGCTCACATCACGCTGATCACGACCTGGCCCTATGCTGATCTTGCCCGCCAGAGCGGCTATTTCGATGAGGTTTGGGAGGATGGCCGGCCACGCTCGCTCGGCGGGCTCGTCGCGCTTGCCCGTCGCCTGCGCCGTGCGCGCTTTACCCGGGTTTACGATCTCCAGACCTCGGGCCGCTCGAGCAATTATTTCTGGCTGCTGTGGCCGCGCCCGCCGCAATGGTCGGGGATCGTGTTCGGCGCCTCCCATCGCCACGATACGCCAGAGCGCACGGCGCTTCACACCATCGAGCGGCAGGCCCAGCAGCTCGCCATCGCCGGGATCACGGATATTCCGCTGCCCGATCTGAGTTTCGCGGTCGCCGATCTCGCGCCGTTCGGCCTGCCGGCGCGCTATGGGGTGCTGGTGCCGGGCGGGTCCGCCCATCGCCCGCGCAAGCGCTGGCCGGTGCACCGTTACGCGCAACTCGCCGCCGCATGGGCGCAGGCCGGGCTGACACCGGTGATCGTCGGCGGCACCATCGAGCGCCCGCTGGCTGAAGAGATCCGCGCGGCCGTGCCGTCGGCCCGCGATCTGACCGGCCGCACGACATTTGCGGAGGTGGCGGCGCTCGGGCGCGGCGCGCAGGTCGCGGTCGGCAACGATACCGGACCGATGCACCTGCTGGCGGCGTCCGGCTGCCCGTCGCTGGTGCTGTTTTCCGATGAATCGGACCCTGCATTGTGCGCCCCGCGCGGCAAGGCGGTGAAGGTCCTGCGGGTCGCCGATCTGGGCGATCTTGCGCCGGATGTAGTCACACAGGCCGTAACCGTGCTGACGCGGGAGCGCGCCGCCGGGCCCGCGTGAACCGAAATCTCGCGGCCCTTTCTTGAGTTTTCGCGCGATATGGCGCAAGAAACGGGTCCTTTTTCCTTGTTAACCCGTCCGCAACGCCCATATCTGAAAGTCCAAATTGTCCATGAGCGCCCCGCAGTCCCTTGCTTCCCAGATCGCCATCACGCTGCCCGACGGCAGCGTGCGCACCTATGGCGCGGGCGTGACGGGCGCCGACATCGCGGCCTCGATCGGACCGGGGCTGGCCAAGGCGGCGCTCGGCGTCAGGATCGACGGGGAGTTGAGCGATCTCGATCTCCCGATCGATCGCGATGCGAAGGTCGCCATTGTCACGCGCAAGGATGACGACGCGCTCGAACTGATCCGCCACGACGCCGCGCATATCCTCGCGATGGCGGTGCAGGAGCTTTATCCCGGCACCCAGGTGACGATCGGCCCGGTGATCGAAGACGGCTTTTATTACGACTTCGCGAGGGCCGAGCCGTTTCACCCGGAAGATCTCGAGAAGATCGAAGCGAAGATGAAGGAAATCGTCGCGCGCGACGAGAAGACTCGCCGCACCGTGTGGAGCCGCGACGACGCCGTGAAGCATTTCGAGGCGATGGGCGAGCACTACAAGGCCGAATTGATTGCGGCGATCCCCGCCGGTCAGGATATCCGAGTCTATTATCACGGCGAGTGGCATGACCTGTGCCGCGGGCCGCATCTGATGTCGACGGGCAAGATCGGCAGCGCGTTCAAGCTGATGAAGATCGCCGGGGCGTACTGGCGCGGCGACGCGAAGAATGCGCAGCTCCAGCGCATCTACGGCACGGCGTGGCGCGACGAGAAAGAGCTCAATGCCTATCTCACGCGTCTTGAGGAAGCCGAGAAGCGCGATCACCGCCGGCTGGGCCGCGAAATGGACCTCTTCCACGTGCAGGAAGAGGCAACCGGACAGGTCTTCTGGCACCCCAAGGGCTGGACGCTCTACCGCGTGCTGGAGAATTACATTCGCCGCCAGCTCGAAGCATCAGGCTACGTCGAGGTCAAAAGCCCTCAGCTGCTCGACCGCAAATTGTGGGAAGCGTCAGGCCACTGGGAAAAATATCGCGAGAACATGTTCATCGCCGAGGTCGACGAAGGCGGCAGCGGCAACGAGAAGCGCATGCTCGCGGTCAAGCCGATGAACTGCCCGGGGCATGTGCAGATTTACAATCAGGGCCTCAAGTCCTACCGCGACCTGCCGTTGCGCATGGCCGAGTTCGGCGCATGTCACCGCTACGAGCCGTCGGGGGCGTTGCACGGCATCATGCGCGTGCGCGCGTTCGTTCAGGATGACGCACATATCTTCTGCACGCATGACCAGATCACGCCGGAGACGGAAGCGTTCTGCGCGCTCTTGCTGGAAGTCTACCGCGACCTCGGCTTCGAGGACGTGCGCGTCAAACTTGCGACGCGGCCGGAAAAGCGGATCGGCTCCGACGCGGTGTGGGACAAGGCGGAAGGCGCGCTGCGCGACGCGACCGCGGCGGCCGGACTGGCCTATGAGGAGAACCCGGGCGAGGGCGCCTTCTACGGTCCCAAGCTCGAATTCGTGCTGCGCGACGTCATCGGCCGCGACTGGCAGTGCGGCACGTTGCAGGTCGATTTCAACACCGCCGAACGGCTCGGCGGCAGCTATATGGGCGAGGACGGCGCCAAGCATCCCCCCGTCATGCTGCACCGCGCCATCCTGGGAAGCTTCGAGCGCTTTATCGGGATCCTGATCGAGCATTTTGCCGGCAAGTTCCCGCTCTGGCTGGCACCGGTCCAGGCCGTGGTCGCGACCATCACGTCCGATGCCGATCCTTACGCGCAGGAGGTTGTCGCGGCCCTCAAAGCGGCCGGAATCCGGGCGGTCGGCGACCTGCGCAACGAAAAAATCAATTTCAAGGTCCGCGAGCATTCGCTGGCCAAGGTGCCCTATCTGCTGGTCGCCGGACGCAAGGAAGCGCTCGAAAAGACACTCTCGGTGCGCCGACTGGGTTCGGACGCCCAGCAATCCCTTGCACTTGGCGAGGCGATACCTATGCTCGTGAAAGAAAGTCTGCCGCCCGACCTCCGCACCTAACGGAGCGCGGTCGGCGGTGTATCATCTGTGGTGCGGCTTGCCAGGGGGCAGGACACCCAAGAGAAGGAGACACGTTCATCAATACCAGACGTCCGGAAGGAAATGGCACGGCCGCCCCATCACGTGACGGGCCGCGCATCAACCAGTTTATCGAAGCCCGTGAAGTACTCGTCATTGATGATGACGGGACCAAGCGCGGCATCATGCCCGTGGGCCAGGCGATCGCCATGGCGGAAGAGGCAGGGCTCGACCTTGTCGAGGTTTCGCCGCAAGCCCAGCCCCCGGTGTGCAAGCTGATGGACTTCGGCAAGTACAAATATCAGGAACAGAAAAAGGCTGCCGAAGCCCGCAAGAAGCAAAAGATCATTGAAGTCAAAGAAATCAAGATGCGTCCGAACATCGATACGCACGACTACGAGGTCAAGATGCGCTCGATCCTGCGGTTCTTCGAGGAGGGCGACAAGGTAAAGGTCACGCTGCGCTTCCGCGGCCGCGAAATGGCGCATCAGGAGCTCGGCATGCAGCTCCTCGAAAAAGTGCAAAAGGAAGTCGACAGCATCGCCAAGGTCGAGCTCGCACCGCGTCTCGAAGGGCGCCAGATGATCATGATCATGTCGCCGCGCTGATCAGGCCTTGACCCCGGCGCCTGTCGCGGGCGGAGCGTCGGGGTCGAGCGGCCAGCGCGGACGCGGCTTGATGCTCAAGGAATCGGTGAGGCCGAGGGCCAGGCGCTCAATGCCGGCCCAGGCGATCATCGCCGCATTATCTGTGCACAGATGAACAGGCGGCAGCACCAGGCGAAAGCCTTCCCGTTTCGCAACCTCGGCCAGGCGGGCGCGCAGAACCTGATTGGCGGCCACACCGCCGGCGACGACGAAGCCGGGGGCCGAAACACCGGTATGTTCGGCGCGGAAGCGTGCAAGCGCGCGGGTCGTGCGGTCGGCGACGACATCGGCAACCGCAGACTCGAAGCCGGCCGCGAGGTCGCGCTGATCGCGCTCGCTCAAGGGCTGATGCGCCTGCGCGAGCCGTGCGAGCGCGGTCTTCAATCCCGAAAACGAAAAATGACAATCGGGCCGCCCGAGCATCGGGCGCGGCAGCGCGAACCTGTCCGGGTCACCGCCGCGCGCCAGCGCGGCGAGCGCGGGGCCGCCGGGATACCCCAGGCCCAAAAGTTTTGCGCATTTGTCGAAGGCTTCGCCTGCCGCGTCGTCGACGGTCGTGCCGTAGCGGGTGAAATCGCCGACTCCGTTGACCGCAAGAAGCTGACAGTGACCGCCCGAGACCAGCAGCAGGACGAACGGAAATTCGAGCGGCTCGACGAGGCGCGCGCTGAGCGCATGTCCCTCGAGGTGATTGACCGCGATGAACGGCGCCCCGCAGGCCAGCGCGACCGCCTTGCCGGCGGTGAGCCCCACCATCACGCCGCCGATAAGCCCGGGACCGGCGGTTGCCGCCACGCCATCCAGCGCATCGAAGCCGACCCCGGCGTCCGCCATTGCGCGCGCGATCAGGCCGTCGAGGTGCTCGACATGGGCACGCGCCGCGATCTCCGGCACGACCCCGCCATAGGGACGATGGTCGTCGAGCTGGGAGAGCACGACGTTCGAGAGAATCTCGCGGGCTCCGCCGGGATGCCCGCGCACCACCGCGGCCGCAGTCTCGTCGCAGCTCGTTTCGATGCCAAGGACCGTGAGGGTTTCGGTCATCCTGTTATGTGCGTCCATGTCTATCTGGTCGGAAGCGACGGCTTGGTATAAACCCCCTTTATGGTTCCGTCTCCTTCCGAATCAAGGTCGCGCCGCCCGTTAAAGATCGGCACACGCGGCTCCCCGCTCGCGCTCGCTCAGGCCCGTATGCTGCGCGATGCGCTGGTCGCCGCCCATGGCGCGGCGGCGCTCGGCGGCATTCCCGAGTTCGTTGTCACGCGCACGTCCGGCGATGCGATTCAGGACCGCCCGCTGCGCGATGTCGGCGGAAAGGGACTGTTCACCAAGGAAATCGAGGACGCGCTGCTTTGCGGCGCGATCGACATCGCGGTTCATTCTGCCAAGGACATGCCGACTCTGGCGCGCGAGGGTCTGACGCTCGCTGGCGCCCTGCCGCGCGAGGATGTCCGCGACGTTCTGATCACGCGCGAGGGACACAGCGTCGAGTCGTTGCCGCGCGGCGCCCGCGTGGGCACGACCGCCCTGCGTCGCCGGGCCCAGCTCCTGCGCCGCCGCCCGGATCTGGTGGTGGAGGATCTGCGCGGCAATGTCGGCACGCGGCTTGCCAAGCTCGAACGCGGCGAGGTGGAGGGCATTGTGCTGGCGCGTGCCGGGCTCGCGCGACTCGGGCTGACGCCGCCGGGCGCGGTGGTGCTGTCCACCCACGACATGCTGCCCGCCGCCGGTCAGGGGACGATCGGCCTTGAAGTGCGCGCCGATGACGGCCTTGCCGCCGAACTCGTCGGTGCGATCAGTCATCCCGCAAGCTTTCTGGCGCTGCTCGCGGAGCGCGCAGCGCTTGCCGTCCTCAACGGCTCGTGCCGCTCGCCGATCGGCGCCCACGCGATCGTGTCAGGCGGCCGCGCGCATGTTCATGCGCTGGTGTTGAGCGCGGACGGGCGTCAGGCGTACGGTGCCTCGCGCGAGGGGGCGTTCGAGGATGCGGTCATGCTCGGTCAGGCGGTGGGCGAAGACATTCGTGCCAAGGCGCCGCCCAAATTCGTCGCCGCGCTCCTCTCGGGGGAGTAGTCCATGCTGTTCGCGGTTACGCGGCCCGTTGAGGATGCAGTGCCGCTCGGGCGCGCGCTTGAGGCGGCGGGGCACGCGGTGATCGTATGTCCGATGATGGACGTGGTGCTGCAGCCGCATCCGCTCGATCTCGTCGGCGTTCAGGCCCTGCTCGCG
>Ga0209643_1001632_pt1 | contig 19538 bp, 17 predicted proteins | sample AutmiccBRH37_all_FD_187383 | JGI IMG/M metagenome (GOLD analysis project Ga0209643, IMG submission 187383) | Deep subsurface microbial communities from Mt. Terri, Switzerland - Autotrophic microbial communities BRH/37_all (SPAdes) (version 2) | ecosystem: Environmental > Aquatic > Deep... | reverse complement strand
GACCTTACTATTGAACACTTTCTTTCAAAGCTTTACCAGCTTTAAAACCAGGCACCTTACAAGCAGGTATGACAATTTCCTCTTTGGTCTGTGGATTTCTGCCTATACGCTCCTCGCGCTTCTTCACTTCAAAGGTACCAAATCCAACTAATTGTACTTTTTCGCCATCTGCCAGAGCCTTGGTAATTGTGTCAAAGACACCAGCTACAGCTTTCTCAGCCTCTTTTTTAGTAAATTCACTTTTTTCTGCTACAGCAGCAACAAGTTCCGCTTTATTCAAGGGACTCCCTCCTAATTAATTTTAAACTTTTCCCTATATTCGATACTCAAATGGAATTTCCTTCTTATAATCCTAAAAATAAGGCTAAAGTACCATATTTTTCTTATTTTTCGCTCTTTCCCAATAATTATCCATTTCCTCCAGGCTCATTTTACTCGGTATTTGGTTCTCGTTGGTTATCGTTTTTAACATTTCAAGGAAACGTTCCTGAAATTTTTTCGTTCCCTGCCGCAAAGCATCTTCAGCATCTATGCCCAAGAAACGCGAAAGATTAACGGCAGAGAATAGTATATCGCCCATTTCCTCCTTTATTCTTTTCCCCTGTTCAATCTCTTGCTTTAGCTCATCTAACTCCTCATAGATCTTGGCTAATGGCCCTTCATAGTTACCCCAATCAAATCCAACTTTAGCTGCTTTCTCTTGAGTCTTTTGAGCAAAAAACAATGCAGGAAGACCTTTTGGGATATTAAAATAGTCTTGGTCCGTAGACCCCTTTGCTTTTTCCAACCCTTTAATGGTATCCCAGTTGACGATTACTTCTTCACTAGACTCAGCAATAACAGAACCAAATACATGAGGATGACGCCGAATAAGCTTATCCGAGATTCCTTTAATAACATCGGTAAAATAAAATTCCCCAGATTCTTCAGCTATACGGGTATGAAAGATTACCTGCAATAATAAGTCTCCCAATTCTTCACATAAATTATTCATATTTTTGGAATCTATTGCATCTATAACTTCATATGCTTCCTCTACCAGATACTTCTTCAATGTCAGATGATCCTGCTCTCTATCCCAAGGGCATCCTGCTTCAGAACGAAGCTCTGTCATTATTTCTATTAATCTATCTATTGATTTTGGCTGAATCAAAGTTTTCATATCGATAGTTATCCGGTCCTTAACCTTTTGTGTAAGCTCAAACAAAAATTCCCCTTCAGGTAGTGGATTACCAGGCAAGGCAAGAACAATCTCTAACGACTCGGAATACAAAGACAACTTATCTGCAAGATAGTTTGTGAATTCAGCTGAATCAACTTCGTGGAAACTTACATCTCTATCGGGGATGATTCTTTCGCAGGAAATACCTTCGTTGAGCATCTCTGACACTGCTTGATGATTTAAGGATATTACCAAGACTTTATCCGCTTTAGTAAGCAGTTTATATGTCCCTAGAGGAATACTATCTAAATCATCTTTACCCAAACCAATTATATGTAAAATAGGTTCCATTTTGGCCTGACCCCCTTAGACTTAAAACTCTAAGTCAAATTATACATAATTAAAAAGCTGTTAACAAATCGTCAACAGCTTTTTATTCCCTGCTTTATAGATTTCTTTTTATTGCTCCATTTGTTTTGCTAAAAAGCCTGCTGCGGTTTCTACTAGCTTATTTTCTAAATCTGCCATTTTGGTATTAGGATCTTTGGACATCAGTATGACTACACCTATGGGATCTCCTTCGGAAATAATAGGAGCGATAACTTGGCTTGTAATCTTTCCTTTGTCGTCACCTTCAGCATCTTTTAAGACCGATGCCTCCCCAGAAGTTTGAATTGTTTTCCTATCTTCCATAGCTTGTTCGGCTGCCGGGCCAAGGGGTTTATTTAAATACTCCTTTTTAGAGGCTCCTGCGACAGCTATTATTACGTCTCGGTCTCCAATACAAGCAATATGTCCAGTAGATTCGAACAGTGAATCGGCATACTCTTTGGCAAAATCCCCTAACTCACCAATCGGTGAATATTTTTTAAGTATTACTTCCCCTTCTCTGTCCACGAAAATTTCCAGAGGATCTCCTTCTCTGATTCGTAAAGTACGCCGGATTTCTTTGGGGATAACAACACGTCCAAGATCATCAATTCTTCTGACAATTCCGGTTGCTTTCACTTAAGTTCTCCCTCCTTTTTCCAAAGCAACTGATTCAATCTTAGTATATATCTAGAAGAGTTTTATTATTCATATTTTTCCATGACAGTAAAAAAAGAATAACTCTTCAATGCTTCATTTTGCGACATGTAACTGCTAAAAATAACTAAATATGTGATGGTTATAAAATTTTCCATATAAAATAAAATAGGACCTTGGGCGTAATCCCAAGGTCCTATTATCTATCTTCTATTAACCAATCTCCGGTTTAATTCCTTCTGCGTATTCAACCTTAGCCTCTTGTCGCAAGGTAGAATAATAGCTTTGAATCTTTTGTTGTTTAGCATAGTCTAAGGCATCTTTCTCCACTAATTCCTTCGCTGTATCAAATGAAGGTTTTACCCCTGGTTTGTGATCTTCTACTAAGATGACATGATAACCGAACTGCGATTTTATAGGTTCTTCAGATAAACCAACTTCGAGGTTGAATACAGCCTCTTCAAACTCCGGAACCATCCTGCCTCTAGGGAAATATCCTAAATCTCCCCCGGTTGACTGAGCAGCCTCTTCGATAGACTTTTCTTTAGCAAGCTCTGCAAAATCTGCGCCGGCTTTAAGCTCGTCTATGACTTCATAAGCTTGCTTTTCTGTTTCCAACAGAATATGTTTTGCCTTAACTTGCTCTTCCTGCCCACCATAATTAGCATAGTAAGTATCAAAAAATTGTTTAACTTCTTCATCTGTTACAGTTACGTCCTTACTAATAAAGTGAGTAAATGTAAAATAGGATTTAACTTCTTCCTCAGTCATGTTTTGATCTTGAAGCCATTTCTGATAATCCTTATCAGGTATCTGAGCTTTAAGATTATCAATCTGCTCGGTTACAGCTGGATCGTTCATATCCCACCCTGTTTTTTGTATCTCTTGTTTAATAAGTTCTGTACTAATTAAACCTTCCAATACATCCTGTTTGACACTTTCCATAGTTTGTTTGCCCTGTTCACTATCGAAGTCTAACCCTTGTTGCTGCAGATATGATTTAACTGCATCAAGTTTATCCTCATAAGTCTCCATCGAAATATTATGTTCATTAACCCTAACTGCATAATCGCTCTCTTTTGGCGAACAGCCGCTTAATATAACAAGTAATAAAACAGCAGCTAGGACGATCGTTATTCTTTTCATAAATATTTAACTCCTTCTTAAGAATGATGAGGTCATTATACCAAGTACTACCCCTTTAGGCAATTAAAGATTGTGCTAAGTCTTCTATTGGCTTAAATTGTCTTTTATCATTCCTAACAACTTATTTATGGTTCTTAGGACATCATCCATTCCTAAATAGCGTAAACGAACCTTAAGTTCAAGCTTAGCTTGCTCAGTTGTCGAGAATGAAAGAGGATAGGGGGATTTAGATGCCATCTGCATGAGCTTTTCTCCTGATAAACCTGGATCTGAAGCAAACCTAAGGATAATATTTTCTTTTTGTTGCGTTATCTGCTCAATCTTAAGTTCTTTGGCCTTATTCTTTATTCGGATAATCTGCAGCAGATTCTCTACTTCTATCGGTGGTGTTCCAAATCTATCTACAAGTTCATCTAAAATATCACTGACTTCTTCCTCGCTGGAAACTGCTATCATCCTTTGATATAAAGAGGCTTTGGTTTGCTTATCTACGATATATTCATCCGGTAGTAAAGCCTCTACCTGAACATCAATTCCGGGTTCTAAAGACTCTGAGATTTCTTCCCCACGCAGTTCTTGAACAGCTTCTTTAAGCATTTTGACATAGAGGTTGAATCCAACCGCTGCCAGATTGCCATGCTGTTCACCCCCGATAATGTTGCCTGCTCCTCTTATCTCTAAATCACGCATCGCAATTTTGAATCCTGATCCGAATTCTGTAAACTCTCTAATGGTTGATAGCCTTTTCTCTGCTTCTTCACTTAATACTTTCTGCGGTTGGTAGAGAAAGTAAGCATAAGCTTTGCGATTAGATCTCCCTACGCGCCCGCGTAGTTGATAAAGCTGACTTAAACCAAATCTATCCGCTTCATCTACTATGAGTGTATTAACATTCGGCATATCAAGCCCGGTTTCTATGATAGTCGTACATATAAGAACATCTTTTTCCTTTTCAATAAAAGATAACATCTCTCGTTCAAGTTGATTCTCATTCATTTGGCCATGAACTACCCCGCAGCGGGCTTCCGGCACAAGGCTAGTTATTAGCCTTGTAACCCTATCTAGGGTATCAACCCTATTATGAACTATAAAGACTTGGCCTCCCCTCTGAATTTCCCTTCTTACGGCGTCTCTAACAAGATCAGGGTTGAATTCCGCTACGAAAGTCTGTACAGGGTACCTATCTTCAGGAGGGGTGCTAATAACACTCATATCCCTTAAACCTACCAAAGACATATGTAATGTTCGGGGAATAGGTGTTGCTGAGAGAGTAAGAACATCGACATTGGTCTTTAATGTTTTAATCTTCTCTTTATGAGCGACTCCGAATCTTTGTTCTTCATCTACAACTAACAGTCCCAGGTCTTTAAACTCAACCCCTTCAGAAACCAAACGATGAGTGCCTACAACAATATCCAGATAACCTTCTTTTAATTGTTTTACAATCTCTTTCTGTTCCTTAACGCTACGAAAACGACTAAGCATCTCAATTGTAAAAGGGTAGTCCTTAAATCTCTCTCTAAAAGTATTAAAGTGCTGTTGGGCAAGAATAGTTGTCGGTACAAGTACAGCTACCTGTTTTCCGTTGGACACTGCTTTGAACGCTGCTCTTAGAGCGACTTCTGTTTTACCGTACCCTACATCTCCGCACAGCAGTCTATCCATGGGCTTTTCCTTCATCATGTCCTGTTTTACTTCAGTAATACTTTGGGTCTGGTCAGGCGTTTCCTCATATGGAAACTTTTCCTCAAACTCATTTTGCCAGAGACTATCTTCTGGGAATGCATACCCTCGAGCCTTTTCTCTCTGAGCGTAGAGTTCTAAGAGATTGATAGCCATTTCTTTAACGGCACTTCTGGCCTTTGCTTTAGCTTTGTTCCATTCGTTTCCATTTAACTTATTAAGTTTGGGAGCACTATCTGCATCTGCTCCAAGGTATTTCTGGATAAGCTGTACCTGATCTAAAGGTACATAGAGTTTATCTTCACCCGCATATTTAATTGCAAAATAGTCCTTATCAATTCCATCAACGGCAATCCTTTCAATACCAATAAATCTACCTATTCCGTGATAAAGATGGACAACATAGTCTCCAGGCTTAAGATCACTGAATCTGAGCAACTCATCCTCTCGCCCAGTCTTGCGGGGCTTTGTCTGACGTTTTCGCTCCCTCTGATATATCTCTGTTTCACTGAAAATCACTATTTTACTTAGAGGTAGCTCAAAACCCTGATCGAGAGAAAGGGCATATACATTAACTTTTCCTGGAACCATCTCATCTTTTAAATCTGCCGAAAATGCAATTACTCCTCTGTCTTTTAATCCTTGTATTAACCTTCCAACATGCTCGGTTGTCCCCGCAAACATAGCTACGGCATATCCCGACTTACGCCAATGCTCTATTTCCTCTACCAACATTGAAGTCTTTTGGTATCCGGCTAAGGGCCGAGCCGTCATATTGGCTACTCTTCGTGGTTGGAAGCCTGTGATTTCTCGCAAAAGATTAGACAAACCGATAATGAGACGACCACTACTGCTGATGATATCCTCAAATCCGATAAACAAACTTTCTGGATTAAGAAATTCTTCACCTTTCTCGAGGTTATCTGTATACTCAGCGAGCCGTTGACTATGTTGAAAATCGAGTTGTTCTTTTAGCCTAAGAGGTTCATCCAAAAAAACCAAGCTATCTTGGTCAAGCCAATCAAATATCGATACGAATCTCTCTGGAAGTATACTCAAATAGGGATATATATTTTCATCCAATATCCCTTGATCTAAATGCTGTTCCATATGCTCTACTTTTTTATGCAAGCGCTTAACTGCTTCAGTTCTCCCAAGTCTCTGTAACCTTCCAACAGCCTTGCGGGCTCTGGCTTTAATTTCCCATTTAAGATTTTGTTGTTCTTGTATAGATATAACATATTCCTGTACGGGTACGATTTGAACTTCTGATAAATTCCCTAGAGATTTTTGAGTCTCTAGATCAAATATTCTGATAGAATCTACTTCTTCATCGAAGAATTCTATCCGAATTGGTTCTTTGTCATGAGGAGTAATATCAAGTATGCCACCCCTTAAGGCAAATTGCCCCTTACCCTCAATAGTTTCCTCGCGTTCATAGCCTGCCTCCACCAAAGTCTGCATAACTTTTGATAAAGAGTACTGACTTCCAACCTTAAAGGTAAGACAATATTCCTGCCAGATAGCAGGCTTAATAAGCTTTCTTATTATAGCTTGAACGGGTGCGACAATCACATTTTCATCAGATAACTCTACCCTGTCACAAAGCAAGCTGCTTAGAACTTTTATTCTTTCCTCCGTGGTCTCATTGCTCCTACTTAATACTTCAAAAGGTAACCACTCGGTAACAGGAAACAACAAAATATTCTTTTCTGGAAGCCATGTTTGTAAATCGCTTATCCACTTATGTGCTTGTTCATCCGTATAGGTAATAATTAAAGCTTGTTTTCCTTGTTTTAATACTTGACTGACAAATGCAGCCTTTTGACTACCTGTGATATGGTAGACCATCTGCGGAGATTCTTTCTTGCCCAAATAATGGCTAACCTCTTGCGTATCAAAACCCTTGTACAAATAATCATTAATTGTGGGCATCGGTTACCTCCTGCAAAGTCGAGAAAATTTCTTCTGTGAAATATAGTTCAATTAAAGTTGTTTACTGGTAGTACATTATTCCACCGGTATCAAGTTCCTGCATACAATAAGGACAGAGACTAAATGCTACATTCCCCACTACCTCGATAGAACCATCCATCCCCATAGTCTTTAGATCATCGGCTTCAAGTTCTCCGATAATAGAATCACAGCAACGACATATTTTCAGCATATACACAGCTAAAACACCTCCCGTGTAATATGCTTACCCTTCACACGAAAGGTTATACAATACGCGTATTATTATACTTATTTATCTTGATTATAAATATTCATAGCTTCATCTTGTTTGTCTTCAAGCCAGAGCAACGCTGCTTTATTCCCTCTATCAATAACTTCCTGAAGAATTTTGGTTTCTTCCTTACTAAAAGCCGAAAGAACATGATTTACCACGTCACCTTCTTCTCGCGGCCTGCCTACTCCGATTTTTAGTCTCCAAAACTCTTGCGTTCCCAATTCGGCAATTATTGACTTCAAGCCGTTATGTCCTCCTGAGCTACCTTTGGAACGTAATCTCATTCTTCCTATAGGTAAGTCCATATCATCATGAATTACCAAAATGTCTTGGGGTAACAACTTATAATATCCTACTAGCTCAGCTACTGCATGACCACTAAGGTTCATATAGGTGTATGGTTTAAGGAAAAAAACTTTTTCTTCTTTTAACTTACCTTCGGTAAACTTGCCCCGAAAGTTGGTGCGATAAGTAAGATTTAAATCTTTAGTGATTAAGTCAAGAAGCATAAAACCAATATTATGTTTCGATCTGTCATATTTCAAACCTGGATTACCTAGACCTATGATAGCTTTCATAGTAACCCCTCCCCGGCATATTTTGCCTAACTAGCGAATAAATTTATAGAAACCCAAATTCCGTACATCTTAACCCTAAGCATTTTTATTTAACTCATACCAAAGGAGGAATGGAATGTGCTCGCGAGCAAAAAATTTTTATCATTGCCCATTATATCCTTAAAAGAAGGACAACAAATCGGCTTCGTCCGTAATTTGGTAATCAACCCGAAGACAAAATCTATCGTTGCCTTAGTCGTAGATCCCAAAGGTTTCTTTAAAGAACAGAGAATAATTCCTTTTAACAAGGTTGTAAGTCTTGGTGAAAACGCTATAACTATCAGTACAGAAAGTCAGGTAGAAAAAGCAACTAACCTCCCTGACATTCTAGAACTGCTAAGAGAAAAAGCAGCGATTCTCGGAATTAAGGTAATAACTGAAAACGGTAAAACTCTGGGTGTTACCGATGAATTCTATATTAATCCCCAAACCGGTCAAATAGCCAGCATAGATATTTCTGAGGGAAAAATCGAAGGGCTTTTTAATGGTAAAGCCAGGTTAAAGGCTGAAGATATCCTTACAATTGGTCCGAATGTTATTGTGGTGGACAGTAATTGTGAGTCTCGGCTAGAAATCTATAACAAAGGTATTAACGAAAATTTAAAATCCTTCCTGCATGTTGCCTCGAGTAAAGCAGCAGAGAAAGGTCAACGTCTAAACGAGTATTGGAAGAAAACCATCAAAGGCAAAGATAAAGAAACCTTCAATGTTCAGGAAGATTGGGATGATCCACTGCTAGAAAGCGAAGATATCACTCTTGAGGATATCACTCTTAATGAAGCTTGTACTACTCAAGAGCAGAATGATAACGAAAGCTCAGAAGTAAAAACCGACGATAAAGGAGACATTATTTAATAGCATATCCAAAGATTTATAACAAAAATATACCAATATTCTACGGTAATTTATAAACTATACCAACTTAATTGCTAACTAAAAAGCTTACTGACAGATAAGTCCTCATGGATACGGACTATTGCTTCTCCCAACAAAGGAGCAACAGAAAGTACTTTAATCTTGGAACTGTCTTTTTCTTTGGGAAGTGGTATGGTATTTGTTACCACTACTTCTTTTATAACCGAATTGTTCAATCTTTCGACAGCAGGTGACGAAAGGACAGGATGAGTACAACAGGCGTATACCTCAGTAGCACCTTTTTCAATCAAAACGGAGGCTGCTTGAGTAATAGTACCCGCAGTATCTATTATATCATCAATGAGAACCGCTGTTTTCCCGTTCAACTCACCGATCACATGCATAATCTCTGATACATTCGGTTCTGGGCGTCTTTTGTCCACTATAGCTAGCGAAGCCCCGATTCTCTCAGCAAAATTCCGGGCTCGAGCGACTCCACCGATATCAGGTGATACAACACAAATATCCTTAAGCTTTTTCTCGAGAAAATACTCAGCAAGAATAGGAACTCCCGGAAGATGATCGACCGGGATATCAAAAAATCCTTGAATAGCTGGAGCATGCAAATCCATTGCTACCAGACGGGTTGCCCCAGCTGTAGTAATAATATTTGCTATAAGTTTAGCAGTAATAGGTTCTCTTGCTTTAGCTTTCCTTTCTTGCCTTGCATAACCATAGTATGGAACAACTGCCGTAATACGAGATGCAGAAGCTCTTCTCAAAGCATCCATCAAAATTAATAGTTCCATAATATTGTCATTGGTAGGAGAACAGGTTGGCTGAACAACGAAGACATCAGCTCCTCTTACACTTTCATTAATCGAGGTACTTATCTCTCCATCTTGAAAAGTTTTTACTTTAGCATCCCCTATAGAGATACCCAGGTAATCAGCGATTTCTCCAGCTAGATCTCTGTTGGAATTACCACTAAAAATCTTCAATTCTTTTGTTGCCATAATAATCCCCCTATTTATCTTTATCTTTTTGATAATTTTCAATAGTCTTTTGTGCTGCCCGCTCTAAAGCAAGTGCTTTAGAAGGAACATCTTTGGTTATCGTAGAACCTGCGCCAATCACAGAGCTTTTTCCTATACGTACTGGAGCAACGAGGTTTGTGTTACTGCCAACGAAAACATCATCATCAATTACGGTCTTATGCTTTTTATAACCATCATAGTTACAGGTTATTGTGCCTGCCCCTATATTGACATTCTTCCCTATATCCGAGTCTCCTATATAGCTCAAATGAGGAATCTTCGATCCTTCTCCTACTGAGCTGTTTTTTATTTCGACGAAATCTCCAACTTTTACCCCTTTATCCAACCTAGTTTGTGGTCTTAGGTAAGCAAAAGGTCCTATAAGACAATCCTGTCCAATAGTAGCTTCTCGAGCAACTGAGTTTTCTATTTTACATCTTTTTTGGCAATAACAATTCTCAAGGATAGTACTTGGCCCAATGATTGCCCCTTCTTCAATCTTCGTCTTACCCTTAATAATACTATAGGGGTGGATAATTACATCTTGCTCCAAAACTGCGTCTGCATCTATAAAAACCGATGAAGGGTTGATGATTGTCACACCCTCCATCATCCAATATTTGCGAATTCTATCAAATAAGATATCCTCAGCCTCGGCTAATTGGACACGGTTATTTATACCAAGAGCTTGGGTAGAGTCCAGAGTACAGAAAGTCTCTATACTATCACCCTGGGACAGAAGGCTATCAAATACATCAGTTAGATAATACTCACCTTGAGAATTCTTAGGTGTAATCCTAGTCAGGGCTTCTTGTAGAGAAAATCCTACAAAGCAATATGTACCTGTATTAATCTCTTTTATTCTTTTCTGTGATTCATCGGAATCCTTTTCTTCAACTATTGCCTTAAAGGTCCCCTCATTCCTTATTATTCTTCCATAGCCATAAGGATTATCCATCTGAGCTGTCAATACAGTCGCCGATGAGTTTGACTCCTCATGCATTTTCACAAGGGAATCAAGAGTATCGCTCGTGAGAAGGGGTTGATCACCACTTAGTACTAAAACTCCTTTATTCTTCTTTAGAAAAGGAGCTGCCTGAAGAAGTGCATGACCCGTTCCGAGTTGCTCATGCTGGATAACTATCTCAGACCTGCCCTTGATATGTTCCGTAACAATCTCACGCCCATGTCCCACTATTGTAAGTACTTCTGATACTCCTAGTTTCTCGATAGAATCAAGGACATGATCAATAAGCGGTTTACCTGCAAGCTTATGCATCACTTTAGGCAACTCTGATTTCATACGGGTTCCTTTCCCCGCTGCAAGTATAATTGCAGTATAATCAGGCATTATATCTTTAGCCTCCATAATATAACTTGTATTTAATTATTATTATAACGTTTATCTTAAATAAATAACAAATCAAATATTAACTTTTCTCTATTGATTAGTCAATCACTATTATTACTTACCAAATTCTACTTATTTTATGGGGGAAACGATAAAAAAGAGACCTTTCTCGGCCTCTTTAATGATTATCCAAATTCATTGCTATTCCAAACTCTTACCATACTCATCAAGCACTTTTGTTTGAATTTTTTCCCTGGACGCAGATGAAATAGGGTGAGCAATATCACGGAAATCGCCTTCTGGTGTCTTTCGGCTAGGCATTGCCACAAAAAGACCATTATTACCCTCCACAACTTTAACGTCATGAACAACAAATTCATTGTCAAATGTGACTGATACCACTGCTTTCATCTTGCCTTCAGTATTAACTTTCCGAACTCTCACATCAGTTATCTCCATTTTGAGTATCACCACCCTTCCCTAACGCCTCCACATACCTTCTTTCTTTATTCTCTATTTGGTAAAAAACTCCTTCTTCTAAACCGAAAAAAATCCAATTTTTTTCTACTATTAATTAAAATTAACCATTTTTTTTGGTTTAACCGCACTTTGTCCTGTCGAATCACTTACCCCAAATTGCAAAAGAGCCAAATAATTATCTACAAGTCTCGGTACATCCCAACTGGTATCTTCCATTAAGATCCCTAGTCCAACTACCTCGGCTTCAAACTCCTGCATCAAACTGACTATACCTTTGGCGGTACCGCCAGCTTTAATAAAATCATCAATAATTAGTACCTTCTTACCTATACCTAAGGCTTTACGTCCTAGAATCATGGTTTGTATTCTTTTGGAAGATCCTGAAACATAGTTAATACTTACTGAAGATCCTTCGGTTACTTTATTACCATGTCGAACGATTACTGCAGGCACCCCTAAACAATCAGCCGTCATCAACGCCAGGGGAATTCCTTTAGTCTCAATTGAGACTACAATCTCTGGATTCTTTTTACGAAAAATACTCGCAAAAATAAGACCCAAAGGGCGTACTACTGCTGGATTATAGAGAATATCGGTTGTATATAGGAAACCTCCAGGCAATATCCTTTCATTCTCGCTTAACTTTTGAGCTAAATCTGCCAGAAAGATCTCAGCCTCTTCCTGATTAATAGAAGGCAAGAATCTAACTCCCCCGGCAGCTCCTGGAATTGTTTCCAGATAACCTCTCCCTATTAAACGAAGACTTTCTTTAATGGTTACTAGATCTTCGCTAATAGTAGACTTAGCCGTCTCAAAGCGCTCAGCAAAAAAACCCAAAGACAATAGTTCATTGGGACGAGTTAAGAGAGCTTCAGTTAAGGCGATAATTCTGTCAGTTCTTTTCATAGTACCATCTCTTGGAATATAAAATATTTATAATTGAATAAAATAGCCCTATTTCCCACGAGCTATCTCCCTCAGAGCCTCGTACATTATATTAGCAGCATTCTCTATATGAGCAGCAGCTAAACTTTGGGCATCCTCAACATCATGCCTTGCTATGGCATCAACCATGGCTCTGTGCTCCTGGATAGCAGTTTTGGGTCTGCCCGGTACTGCAAGTGAAGTCGTCCTGAATCTCTGAATTTGTTCTCTAAGATTAGCCAGGATACTAATAAGACGTTCATTTCTACTTGCTTTATAAAGAAGTGCATGGAAGTCTGTATCTGATTGTACCATCTCTTCTAAAGAATCTGGTTCTCTCTCATAATGGAGGGCACGTTCCATTTGCTCTACTTCTTCCTGGGTAACTTTCTCTGCGGCCAGACCCGCTGCAAGTCCTTCCAGAGCAGCACGAATCTCAAACACATCTTTAACATCCTTAAATGAGACCCCTGCTACATATGCACCCTTTCTGGGTATCATAACTACAAATCCTTCTAGTTCTAATTTGCGAATGGCTTCACGAACAGGAGTCCTACTTACTCCCATTTCTTCCGCAAGTTGTATCTCCATAAGACGTTCCCCTGGTATAAGAACACCGTTAATAATGGCCTCACGTAATGCTTCCAGTACTATTTCTCTTAGAGGTTTATAGCTATCAAGTTTCACCGGCACTAAGCGTCTTTCCAACTTTTTTCTCCTTTCAATTTATCTTGATTAAACAATTGTCTTCACAATCCATGTCTCAAGAAATCCTTCATTAACTAAAGATTTCGTTAAACCTATCCCTGTTTCTATATCGGGCAAAATACCAAAAACCGCTGAGCCGCTTCCAGACATAAGTGCCCCCCAACAGCCCCCTTCTAATAGTAACTCTTTTATATGTTTAATCTCAGGCACAAGCATAAATGCAGATTTTTCTAGTGAATTAACCATAAGTTTCCCAATTTGTTCACCATCACCTTTTTGAAGAACATCGGCCCATAAATCCTTATCCAGGAAAGATATTTCTCCTGTCTCATCAAACAAACGATATGCTTCCGAAGTGTTAACTCCTTTAATTGGTTTAACTAATAAAAGGTTTAACTCAGGAGCTTGCGGTAACTTCGTAAGGTTTGTCCCTGTGCCTTCACCCCATTGGGTCCCTCCTTTGAGACAAAATGCCGTATCGGATCCACAGCTAGCAGCTATCTCAAGAAGCTCCTCATAAGAAAACGGATGTGAGTATAACTTATTCAAACCTCTAAGAACAGCCGCAGCATCCGCACTTCCTCCCGCAAGACCTGCTTGAAGAGGAATATTCTTCTCGATAGTTATGGTAATTCCCATGTTCCCAGAAATATTCTGCTTGCCTTTAAGTTCTTCAATAAAACTTGCAGCAGCTTTATATGCCAGGTTACTTTCCCCACTTAAATCTCCGCAAGCACACGTTATCCCTTCACCTTTTAGTTCAACTTCTATTCGATCGAAAAGTGAAATGGTTTGAAAGACTGTTTGAATCATATGAAACCCATCAGCCCTAAGTCCTGTTACGGCTAAGGCAAGGTTAATCTTTGCAGGGGCAATCGTTTCGATACGTGAAATAACCATTTTATAACCTTTACATATGCATTTTTTTCCTATTTTATATTATATATTATTTGGGGTTCATACTTCCAGGAAAATATTATCAGTTATCCAAGTCTTTATTTATAATACTACTCTTTGCTTATTAATATCTAGCTCAAACTGGAAAATAATTTCTCTCAGAGGTTCAGCTTTTTCATAAAACATGACAACTATGTCCCCTTCTTGTGCACTATGTATAGCTTCCCTAAAAGCCTCTTCTTCACTCAAAACTTTCTTCATTTGACTAGGCTTCTTCCCTTCTTTCAAAGCCTGTTGGTAGATGATATTTGCTACTTCCCCCTGTTTTCTGCCTCTAAGATCATTATCTTCCTTAATAAAGATAAAATCTAATCCTTTGGCGGCTTCACTAGCCAGTTTTCTTGTTGTATCATCACTACGATCTCCAGGTAATCCGATACATCCGATTATTTTCCTATGCTTTATCTTTTTTAAAGTTTTTACAACTTCTCTTATTCCCGCAGGATTATGTCCATAATCGAGAACTACCTTAAAGCTCTTCAAATCATAGAATTCTAGTCGTCCTTGATTATCTATAACATCCTGTCCAAAGCTGCAGATGGTCCTTCGTATCTGAGAAGCATTATAGCCAAGAGCCCAGCAAGCAGCGGTAGCTGCTAATACGTTTTGAACATTATGCTGTGCTTTTCCTCCCCAAGTTATAGGAATTTTTGCCAAGTTGCATATACTGTAACTTCGAGCTCCTTCACATACTAGAATTTTGTTCTTATCGACTACAACCGCCGAACCTCCAAAAGCTAAATGCTTACAAAGTTTCCTATTCTGAAGTTGAGTACTGAACAGAATCACCTTACCCCTAGTTTGAGATGCTAAATTAGCGACTTCTTTATCGTCAGCATTGAGCACCACATAACTATGTTTACTGACCATTTCAGCCACTAGGCTTTTTACTTTGACTAAGTCTTCAATACTATCTATTCCGTACTGTTCCAGATGATCTTCTGTGATATTTGTAATTACTGCCACATCTGCATAATCGTACCCTAATCCTGAACGCAGAATTCCGCCCCTGGCTGTTTCTAGAACGGCTACTTGGACCTCTGGGTGTCTTAACACTACTTGAGCACTGTACGGACCGCTCAAATCTCCTTTAGCCAATAATCTTCCATTTATAAATATCCCTTCAGTCGAAGTCATTCCTACAGCTATATTTTGATTCTGAAGCATCTTGCTTATGAGACGAACCACAGTTGTTTTCCCATTTGTACCTGTAACAGATACTATCGGAATTCTCCCATTGTTTTGAGGGAAGAGCATATTTACAATCTCCGGGCCAATATCTCTGCTTTGACCCTTACTTGGGAGCAAATGCATCCTTAAACCGGGAGCAGCGTTAACCTCTATAACTTTTCCCCCTTGTTCCAAGTAAGACTTACTAATATCTTCTAAAATCATATCCACACCTGCGATATCGAGCTTAAGAACTTTTGCTGCATATTCTGCAAGCTTCGCGTTGTCCGGATGAACAATATCCGTCGTGTCAATCGCTGTAGCTCCTGTACTCAAGTTAGCACTTTGTCTTAGCATAATTTTTTCACCCAAATTTGGAACAGATGAAATATCTAAGCCTTTCCGATAAAGGTCCATAATAACAACTGAATCCAAATGAATTTTGGTAAGGTAATTTTCATGCCCCTCTCCTCTCAAAGGGTTATTATTCTCCTGCTCTACAAGCTCTTTAATTGAAGATCTACCGTCTCCGATAACCAAAGGTGGAATCCTTCTAGCTGCAGCGACCATTTTTCCTCCAACAACTAAAATCCGATAATTATTACCTTTTATGAATTCTTCAATGATAACTTTATCATCATACGCTTCAGCTAAACGAAATCCGCCTAAAACTTCATTTTCAGTTTTTAAAGATAATGATACCCCTTTACCTTGGTTCCCTTGACAAGGTTTAACAGCTACGCTTCCCTTGAACTCTCGGAACCTCGCTATAATTTCTTCTTCAGAACGAACCACTATTCCACGAGGCACAGGAATCGCCGACTCATTAAGTATTTGACGAGTTAGTTGTTTATCCCCGGCTATATCCACCCCTATGCAGGAGGTTAGATCCGTCATCGCTGCTCGAATCTTTCTCTGGTAACGGCCATATCCTAATTGATACAGACTTCCATTCCCCAACTTCTGAAAAGGTATTCCTCTGTCGATGCAAACATCTAATATGGCCTTGGTAGATGGTCCGGGTTGATACTCTGATTTTATCTTCTTAAGTTTTTCTATGAGTTCACTAACTACAATTTCCTGCCTATATAAAAGTTTAAGCAGTATTTTCTGGGCACAGTAAAAAGCTTCAATCCCCGCTTCCTTACATTCATATTGATAAATCACTTCATACTGCTGTTGTTCTTCATCAATAAGGCGAGTTTTACCATAACGAATATTTTCGCCGGCAATATTTAATAATTCTATCGCGACATGTTCTAATACATGCCCTGGTAGTGTTCCTTCTTTTAACCTTTCTAGAAACCCTCCTTCTCGGCCGCGAGAACAAGTATGACTAGCGAGGGTAGGCAAGCAACTCAATAATCTGCCATTGAAATCTCCCAGTTCCTTGGTAGTTTTCCTTTGCCATTCGGTGATATCCACTACTCCTCGGACAACGGGCTTATAGCTAAAATAATTAGCTCCCTCTATTGCCCTGACATGGTGTATTTTCATTAGTGAGCCTCCTATGATTTTTGCTTCACTAGGATATTTTTTCCTTTTTTAAGGTTTAATATTCTTTAATTACTAACTCACTTTACTGAACTGGAACGTTCCCAAATATTAAATTCATATCCCTCGCTAAGAACATGTAACTTTACTGGAGCCAGGGCTAACGGTCTGCCTGCAAACAGTTCATCTACATTAGAGATGTTAGCGTACGAAGCATCCAGAATAAGTGCCGTCCCTCTTCCTATTACCTTTATTCGACCATCTCCTTGGACGTGCACAGATGTATCCTCATCGATACCAATACCTAGAATATAAGGGTTTAGGGCTACCGCAGTTAATAATCTGCCTATTCTGCCTCTTTGGGCAAAATGTTGATCGATGATTACTCCTTTTAATAAACCTAATCCAGGTGCCATTCTAATTAAATCTTCTCCAGGAGTATCTCCTTGACCGGCTATTATCATTGTCTCTGACATCACCGACGCTCCCGCACTTGTCCCGGCTATGATTACCTTACCCTCATAAAGATGCTGCAATGTTCTACCTACAGCCGATCCCCCTATCATAGCAGTAATTCGCAACTGGTCACCACCAGTGAAGAATATCCCACTAGACCGAATCAGTTTATCGACGATTGCCTGAGAATCCGCATCTTGTCTGGTCTGAATATTGATTATCTGTAAATCTTGACAACCAAGGTTTAAAAATAGCTCTTCATACGGCTTCCCGGCTTCTTCCGCTTGGTCTGAAGCTACAGTAATCACACAAATTCTTGCATCTTTACTACCTGCTTCACGGAAAAAATATTTAAGAATTTTACAGTCTTTTTGCTTGTCCTCAGCACCCCCGATAATAAGCAGATTTCCACTGATGTGTTCGTTCATAGAATCCCTCCATCTCTAATTGTGTGGAAATCTGCTGGAAATTATTCCTTATTAACTTGTTCTACATAATTATTGACCACCAAAATCGCCTCTTTACCCAGGTTCGGCTAGCTGACAAGTTATCATGTCTTAAAGTTTAATGCTCTACCCTTGGATAACCCCGTCTCAACTGCCCTCTAGTCTCAATTCCACCCACCCCATCAATCCCCGTTATTGTGTGTTTGATTATATCCTTGAGCGATACTGTCCGATCAATAGGCGTATATGCTATGCTTTCCACTAAGAATACCGGATCTAATGCATGAATAAGCATTCTTTTAGGTGAAGAGGCGAAATTTGCTCCTGCCTCAATAATCGCCTCGAAGTTTGATTGGCAACCGCCTGCAAAAATGACTAACTGATCTCTATTCTGTTGAAATCTTCTCGCTTCCTTAACTGATTGCACAAAGTAACTAGAACTGCGATAACTATCTAAACTCCTCAAATCTTTTTTCCCTTTGATTAAAGAATCATGACCTGTCAGAACTAAAATATCAGTTGGACAATCTCTTAATACTTTAGTTATTACTTTAGGCTGTTCCTCTTCTGATTTGCAGATTCCAACAGCTTGTAAACCTAACTGCTTATAGGTTTTCAAACACTGCTCTAGATAATCCTTATCTCCATCTAGATGAAGGATTCTGCCTGGAACTTCAAAGTATTCTTCCTCCACTTTAAACTTTCTATCGTAAACCACTTTACTGAACTTTTTGTATACCTCCTGCGAATCAGAGAGACTATAATGAACAACTTCTCTTTCTTCCTTCAGTACAAGATCTTCTAAATCAGCATCTACCATTAAACGATAATTAATGCCGCTTAGAATTGCGGTCTGTTTCCAACCTTTCTTCTTTATATCTATTATTTTTAAAAATAAATCCTGATTATAAGAACGGCGGGCCACAATACTACCCTTCTTAAACATCTTTCAACCCCCCTGCCCTTAAAATATTTCTATAATATAATATGAAAAAAACTGTGGTTTGCTTAGATGCTTTATTATAATTCATACCTCTTGCAGTATTTGAATTTTATATCATTAACTTTGCTTAACATCCCACTGAAACCCCGATTACAAAAGCCTAAGATAGCATAATAGTGGGCATCTCGTTTCAAATTGTTGCCCCTTCCAAATGTAATCACTATTCTCTCTGCCTGGCATCACTCAAACGCTGCCATTTGCAAAATTTAACAATTTATGCACCGTTTCCCACAACCTTTAAATAAGATATAAAGGAGGTGGGAAGTATGCCTGATCAGGCAACAAATACTGTAAATATAGCGTCTATAAATAAAAATATCCCCGAAGAAAATGAATACTTTCTTCAGGGAACAGGTAACGAGGAACTAGATAAGTTACTAGCCATTGCTGGTTATGCTTATGATCAAAAGCAAGATATTTTTTATTCTACTCTAAACCCCTGGCAAAGAAATCTAGGTTACTGCCGTCTTTATGATGAAGCTGGCGCTCCTTTGAGTATGATAATGGATTGCGAACCCATTTATTTTAATTATCAAGGAGAAAAATGGTTAATTGAATTTTGGAAAGGCCAATATGGTATGGTAACAGGTGGTGAAATCGGCATTTATAAAAGTGGCTATAACATTAACATTTTTGATGTATGGCATGATACTCTTTATAATTGTGCAAGTGACGCAGACCTCTTAGAAATGTCCTATACCTTAAAAAAGAATGGTGAATACCTCTTCACTCGAAAAGATAAGCATTGGTGGCTAACTGGTTTTATCCTAGGAGAATTTTCTGAGCCTAAAGA
>Ga0209643_1001631_pt1 | contig 19572 bp, 10 predicted proteins | sample AutmiccBRH37_all_FD_187383 | JGI IMG/M metagenome (GOLD analysis project Ga0209643, IMG submission 187383) | Deep subsurface microbial communities from Mt. Terri, Switzerland - Autotrophic microbial communities BRH/37_all (SPAdes) (version 2) | ecosystem: Environmental > Aquatic > Deep... | reverse complement strand
TACCCACTCAGCCTCCCATGCAGGCTATTATCCCAGAGGAAGCGCAATGGCGATAAAAACCATATACACTCCTGAGGGCAGAGTGCTGGGTGCACAGATAGCCGGTTTTGACGGGGTTGATAAAAGGATAGACTATATGGCGATAGCTGTAAGGCATAGGATGACAGTTCATGATCTGCAGGAATTCGAGCTTGCTTATGCGCCGCCCTTCTCTTCAGCCAAGGACCCGGTAAATATGGCCGGATATGTTGGAAGCAACGTATTGAATGGAGATGTCAGGGTGGCATACTGGGACGAAGTGATGAATGCAGATATGAGCAAAACCCTCCTATTGGATGTAAGGGAGCCTTCCGAATATGAGGAGGGACATATACCCAATGCAGTGAATATTCCCTTGGGTCAAATTAGAAGCAGGCTTAATGAGCTGCCTAAGGATAAAGAGATTATAGTAAACTGTCAGGTGGGTTTGCGTTCTTATATAGGAGTCAGAATGCTGATGCAAAACGGCTTTGACAAGGTAAGGAACCTCAGCGGAGGTTACAAGACCTACAGAGCAGTGGAAGACGACATGAAGCAGAATATATAAGCTTGGAGGGTATCGGATAAGCGGTACCCTCTATTGCATTAAAAAAGATTCTATTATATTTGCTTTTGTAGTAAAATTAATGTAGAAGATTGTCCGATATTACTATTGGTGGTATAAGCTATACGGAACGGAGAGGGCGTCAAATGAAAAACATTGATTTTAAAGACAATATAATAAAGAAGAATAGAATTCCGATACTCATTTATGTACCGGAGTGGATACAGCTTTTCACCAATTATAAGTCCAGGAATATGCAGAAAATAGTTTCAAAGCTTGAGGAACTTATTGCCAGAGAGAGGGAACGCAGCTTGGAGTATGATAACCTGGAGAAAAGAAAAAAAGTAATAATGAATAAAATACTATATCTTTCAAAGGATATCAATGAGAATAATAATGAAGCTGCACTATCCAAGATGACAGAAACCGAGAAAGAGCTAATAGAAATCAATAAAAAATTACCCAGGCTAATAGAAGAAATGGAGATCCTCCCAGGGCTGATAAACGAAATGAACACACAGCTCTTAAAGGAAACGATCAAAAGGTCCTATGAGCTTATAAAGGAGCATAAGTCCGAGTCTGAGAAGTGCCAGGAGCAGGTGAACGATATCAGGCAGAAGCTGGCTTCACTTATACAAAAAAAGGTTGAGATGGAGGAACGGGTAAACAAGCTGTATTCTTTTGTTCATGGAATGATTGGTGCAGATGAAATGGAGAGTCTTGATAAAAGCTTTTTGCAATAGGATAGAAAAAAACAGGGGGTGATTGTGTGATATTCGGCATAGGGACTGATATTATTGAAATTAAAAGGGTTAAGAAGGCAATATCCAGAAGCCCTAAATTTATTGAAAGATTGTTTACCGAACAGGAGCTGGATTATTATAAGAAAAAGGACATGAAGGCACAGCATATTGCAGGGGGTTTTTCTGCAAAGGAAGCTGTGCTTAAGGCCTTGGGAACGGGACTGAGAGGCTTTAGATGGAAGGACATCGAAATACTGAGAGGTTCAGTAGGAAAGCCCATAGTCAGGTTCGGTGGCAATGTCAAACAGTTTATGGAGGATAACGGAATCGGGATCATCCATGTTACCATATCCCACTCAAGAGACTTCGCCACAGCAACGGCAGTGGCAGAGGTCTCGATAGAAAGGGAGGGCATAGTCATTGAAGATTTGCTTTTCCAACCAGATGAAGAGAATAGACGAAATATCCATTAATGAATATGGAATACCTGGCGTAGTGCTCATGGAAAATGCAGGGCTGGCTGTAGTAGAAGAGCTTGAAAGGCTTAATATGCCTGTAAAATGTGCAGAGGTGATATGCGGCACCGGTAATAACGGCGGGGACGGCTTTGTGATTGCGAGGCATCTGCACAACAGAGGCTGGAAGGTCAATGTTTGTGTGTGTGGAGAAGCCGGGAAAATAAAAGGAGATGCACTGACAAACCTTCAAATAGCCAGGCATATAGGTATTTCCGTTAAATCAATTGAAGAGAATTCTGCAGGCTTTCCGGCAGGATTTATTAATGATGCCCCGCTTATAGTCGATGCTTTGTTGGGGACGGGGTTTAGGGGCAGATTGAAAGACTTGTATAAGGATGCTGTTGACAGGATAAATAAAAGCAAAGCCTGGGTAGTATCGGTGGACATACCCTCCGGCTTGGATGCTGATACCGGTTTTTTCGTGGATGGCTGTGTAATGGCAGATTGTACCGTCACTTTTCAGATCCCTAAGGCAGGGCTGCTGATAAATGACGGTCCTAAGGCATGCGGCAAACTGAAAATAAAGGATATCTCCATACCGAAGGCTGCCATTGACGCCATGGAACTGCATTTGAACCTGTTGGAAGAGGATATAATAAAGGGTATGCTGCCTCCCAGGGACTGCAACACCCATAAAGGAAGCTTCGGGAGTGTGCTGGTGGCGGCATGCTCCAGGGGAATGGAAGGCTCGGGAATAATGTCTTCCAGGGCAGCCCTAAGAAGCGGGGCGGGAATTGTAATTCTTGCACTGCCCGCCAGCCTTCAAAGGCTTATGTGTACCGGTGCTCTTGAAATAATGACAAAAGAGCTGGAAGATAAAGGGGCGGGTATTCTTGCTGAAGAGTGTATCCCACAGCTTCTGGAGACAGCAGAGAGGAGCAGCACTCTGCTTATCGGACCCGGTTTGACAGACAGTGGAAGCATAGGGGCAATAATGGCTGAGGTTATTAGGAACTGTACTATACCTATGGTTATAGATGCAGACGGATTGAATGCAATTTCATCAAACCCCGGCATTCTCAAAAAAAGAAAGGGAGAAATAGTAATAACTCCCCATCCGGGTGAAATGGCAAGGCTTTGCGGATGCAGCAGCACTGATATTCAGAAGGACAGACTTGGTTACGCAAAGCGGTTTTCTGAAGAATTTGACGTAACTGTGGTTCTGAAGGGCTATAGGACAATAATCGCACTGCCCGACGGGACTGCCTTTATAAACCCTACCGGCAATCCCGGGATGGCTACAGCAGGCTCGGGGGATGTACTGGCAGGTATAATAGCCGGTTTTGCCGCACAAAAATTGAAGTTGACTGATGCGGCACTGTGCGGTGTATACATACATGGTGCTGCAGGAGACTGTGCCGCGGGGAAAATTGGAGAATATGGACTTACAGCAGGTGACATAATAGAAAATATTCCACATACAATAAAAACATATATGAGTGATTATTAACACCACTGCTTATTTGTCTTTCAAAGTGTTAAAAATCACAACTTTGATCCAGTGCCTCGCGTGCTCAAGAAGGGATATACCCTACGAGGCAGTATATATGTAGGGGCGGCCAATGGCCGTCTGTAGGAGGATGTATTGTGTATCGAAGAATTATATGTATACTGGTAATTGTATGTATGATACTCACCGGCTGCGGAGTTTTAAAGTCGAAAAAGAACGTTGAGGAAGTGGGCAGAAGGCTTTTAAAGCTTACGGACTACACTTGTGATGTTACAATGAGAGTCACAAACAACAGGAGCACAAACTTATATAAGCTGAAACACTTTTACAAGAGTCCCGACAAGTACAGGGTGGAGGTTCTGGCACCGAAGGAGCTTGAAGGTCAGGTGACCATATATAGCGGAAGCAGCTCTTACATATATCATCCCAGGATAAACCAATATCTTGCAACTGAGAACTTTTCGGGTTCGGTGGAGTACAATTCCTTTATAGGCTCCTTTATGAACCATATCGGTAAATCTGATGATATAAAAATAAGCAGCGAAAAAGAAGGGAACAAGGAGCTTATTGTTATGGAATTTGAAGTTCCGGAGCCCAACAGCTATATGAGTATTGAAAAGCTGTGGCTTGATCCGGAGGCAGCCGTGCCGTTAAAGGCAGTGATATACGGGAAGGATGGTAAAGCAAGTGTAGAAATATACTACAATAACTTTGTATACAATCCCGGTTTAAAGGACAGGGATTTTGAGATTATACAGTAGAATTCCATGAAATTACAGGAGATGAAAGAAAATGTACGATTTGAAGAAAATCAGAGCTGCATGGGTGGAGGTAGACTTGGATGCACTTGCCCACAATATGAGGGAGGTCAGAAGGCTTGCACGGAAGGATGCCCTTGTAGCTGCCGTAATCAAAGCCGACGGTTATGGACATGGAGCAAAGAAAATAGCACAAACCCTTCTGGACAACGGTGCAAACAGATTTGCAATTGCTGTATTGGATGAAGGTATCGAGCTGCGGCAGGCAGGCTTTAAGGTGCCTATACTTGTCTTGGGCTTCACTGATAAGGAAAGAGCAGAGGAAATAATAAGAAACGACCTGGAGCAGGCGGTTTATTCCTGGGATCTGGCGGAAGAGCTTTCCAAGGAAGCTTCCAGGCAAGGCAAAACAGCAAAAATTCATATAAAGGTTGACACGGGAATGGGAAGAATAGGCTTGCAGCCGGACCTGGAATCGGTGCAGCTTATAAAAAAGATCAGCCGGCTTCCCAATATAGCCATTGAAGGCATATTTACGCATTTTGCAGCAGCTGACGCAGCAGACAAAGCATATACAGAGGGACAGTATGAAAAATTCAACTGGATATGTGGAGAGCTGGAGAAGGAAAATGTAAAAATAAATGTAAGACACTGCGGGAACAGTGCTACAATAATAGATTTGCCGGATATGCATCTGAATATGGTCAGAGCCGGTATCATGCTCTATGGTTTGAAGCCTTCTGAGGAAGTGCTGCTTGATAGACTGGAGCTAAAGCAGGTCATGTCCTTGAAGGTAAGAATCAGCCATGTTAAGGATATAGAACCCGGCCAGAGTGTAAGCTACGGAAGAAGGTTCATCGCAGGGAAAAAGACCAGAATTGCTTCACTGCCTATAGGTTATGCGGACGGATATACAAGAATGCTTTCCGGGAAAGCAGAAGCTTTGGTAAAAGGTCAAAAAGTGCCTGTAGTTGGAAGAATCTGCATGGATCAGTGTATGATTGATGTTACCGGCATAGCGGATGTAAAAACCGGTGATGAGGTAGTGCTTTTCGGAAAACAAGAGGGCAATTTCATCCATATTGATGAATTGGCCGATAAGCTAGGTACCATAAATTATGAAATAGTATGTATGATAAGCAAGAGAGTTCCAAGGGTTTATATCAGGGACGGCAAAATAGTTGATGTGCAAAATTATATTATAGGTAGTGCTTTTTAACATAACAGATTTCCAGTCAATAAAAATATTAAAAATGCACTTCATTGACGTTGTGCCCACTGTCTGAATGAACTTCAACTGCAGGGCACATGATTAATTAGCTGTTGCCATATATTTCACGTAGGCACAATGTAAGAATTGGTATATAATATTGTATATGCGGTTAGTATAATCGTATATGGTACAAATGTGCATTTTTATATTGGACGCACGAAAGTGTTTATATTGTGTAAAGTGCAACATCAATAACAAGAATAGAAACATTTTGCATAATTTGACATACTCTGCTCATACATATTATTGACAATACAGAATGCGGAAAGAACACTTATTCAAAGTTTTTCGCACTTCTGTAACCTTAATGTGCATTGCGGGAAGAACATTCAATACTTGTAAAGCTTTTCTGCAATTGTTTTAGGGTTTTCAAAGAACTTAGGAGGTGCTAGTGTGGCTGATTCGAGAAAGATTGCTGTTTGTATGCCGGATACACTTTTAAAAGAAATAGATGACATGGTATGTCACGAATGCATCAATAGAAGTGAATTTATCAGAAACGCCATGCGTTTTTATATAAGTGAGATAAAAAGAACCAGTGTATTGGAAAAAATGAAAAGTGGATATCTGGAGATGTCTGAGATAAACATTACACTAGCGGAGATAGGTCTTACTGCAGATAACGAGACAATAATGGGGTATGAAACAAGGCTTGCGGAGTGTGAATAATGTGGTTGTAAAAAGAGGGGACATTTTCTATGGTGATTTGAGCCCGGTTATAGGATCGGAGCAGGGCGGAATAAGACCTGTGCTGGTCATACAGAATGATATAGGAAACAAATACAGTCCCACTGTTATTGTTGCTGCAATAACCTCGCAGATAAATAAGGCAAAGCTGCCTACCCACGTAGAGCTGGCAGCTGACAGCTACGGCATAACAAAGGACTCTGTAATACTACTGGAGCAAATAAGGACAATAGATAAGAAAAGGCTGAAGGAAAAAATAGGACATTTGTCCGATGAGCTTATGAAACAGGCGGATACCGCACTTCAGATAAGCTTCGGGCTAATCGAATATACTGCAGGTACATAATACATATACATATATAGGCTGGGATGCAATGCACCCCGGCTTTTTTAGTTTTTTGTTGAAGCATATTATGGTACCAAATAATATATACTCGATATAATATGACATATTATAGATATATTTAGCAAAATATAGCATAATTAAACAATTTATACAATTATTGCGACAATTTGTATAATGAAAAGATAAATGCTTACATTTTTTATGTAAAATAGTAATTACTAACTAACAAAAACAACTCTCAAGCGGGGTTGTTTTTTAAAACAATAGGGCGGAAGTACCGGAATACATAGTATATATGGAGGTATATTCAGAAGTATTGTGTCAGAGTTAAATAAGCTGATCGGTAAAGATATAGTACATAATTGAATAATGATTGGAGAGTGATGGATTTGAGTAGCTGGAATTTGAAGAAGGCAGTAGCATTTTTGATGCTATTTATTTCAATTATTGGAATTATGCAAGGTGTATTAGTTACACCGGTATATGCACTATCAATAAATATACCTGGTAGTAGCATGCCTGATGGAGATCATACCTCTGCTTATATTTACAATATTACAATAACAAGTATTAATTATAATAAAGCAACAGGCGATATGACTGTAAGCTTGACCTCATCTGGCAGTGTTAGAATCACCGGTTACGTAAGCGGACCTAGTGCGGAGGCCTTGGTTTATTGCAAGCCTAATGATTCTGAATACAGCTATCAAATAGGAGGTTGTTCCCTTAATGACTTTCCCGACTATAGTTGGGGAGGATCGTGGAATAATAAATCACAAACTGTTACGGTAAATATTGGGGCCAATAAAATATATATTGATATATATTCTTTAGCTTTAGCAGGGTTTTGGTCTAATGGTGACTATAATATTAGTGCATCTACAAGATACTATTTCAACCAAAACCCAACAATCAATGTCACCACACCTCCGCCTAATGGAACATACGGCCCCAAGGACACAGCAGTAGTACCGCAAATATCAGTATCAGACCCTGATAACAACGCTCTGACCTGCAAGTACTACATCGACGGAGTGGAAAAGGAAACCAAGTCAGTCGCAGGTAATACAATAACACCTCAGACAGTGAACTTCAGTGCGGTAAATATGGGAGCTTTATCAGAAGGCAGCCATACAATGAAGTTTACAGTAAATGATGGACTGGCTACAGTAGAGAAATCAGTAACCTTCACAATAGACAAGACCCCGCCGAACATAACGAACCTCACGGCAGCATCAACAGAAAACAGCATGACAATAACAGGCAGTGCCACAGACACTGTGGCAGGCATGGATCCACTGGCTTACAACTACACAGTAACAGACGGGACAAGCACCTTTACAAGCGGCTGGAAAGCCCAGACCACACATACCCAGGGCTCGCTGCAGCCCAACAGGAACTGCACAGTCAAGCTGGAAGCCAGGGACAAGGCAGGCAACACAGCACAAAAAACCATCACAGCATACACAAAAGCCCAGACACCGTCAATAGCAGCCGGTAATAGTACCACGACCACAATGGACATAACAGTAAGCGACGGCAACCCGGCAAACACCCAATATCAGATAGCGGCGGGAACCAAATATGTAAGCCAAAGTGGAGCACTGTCGGCAGCAGCCCAGTGGATAACACTTACAAATAAAAAGATAAAAGCAACGGGAATGACACCCAACACAACCTACGGCTTAAAAGTGAAAGCCAAAAATGGAGCCAACGAAGAAACACCCTTAAGCAGTGCAACAGTAAACAAAATGACACTGCCGGCGGCACCGGAGAACGTGACCCCACAGCCGGGACAACGCTTCATAACACTGACATGGTCGGCAATGCCCAATATAACAAGATATGAAGTATCGGCAGACGGAGCAATCAAAGACGCAGGAACACAGGCGGCCTACACCCACGAAGGACTTACACCCAATACCCAGCACAGCTACAGAGTAAGAGCGGTAAATGCGGGAGGAGCGGGAGACTGGAGCACTACACAAACATTATCAACCCTCCCTGATCCCCCGGGAGTACCTTCAAACCTAAGAGGAGAAGAAGCACAAACTGAAATAATACTTGAATGGGATGCAGTAGAGGGAGCGGTGAGCTACGAAGTGGAAGCAGACGGAAGCCTGAAAGAAAACATCCAGACAACAGCCTACACCCACAGCGGACTGCAGCCTGACACCCCGCACACCTATAAAGTAAGAGCGAAAAACAGAGGAGGAGCGGGAAACTGGAGCGACATACTGAATATGGACACACTGCCTGTACCTCCGGATATACCGGAAGGACTGCAGATAAAAGAAACAACCAAAGACACGGTAACACTGGCCTGGAACAGCACAGAAAGAGCAGAAGGCTATGACATAGAAGCAGGGGGAGCAATAATGGACAGCACGGCAGAAACCAGCTACACCCATACAGGGCTCATACCGGACACAGAGTATGTTTACAAAATAAGAGCAAGAAACAGGGGCGGAGAAAGCGGCTGGACAGCAGAAGCAATAGCTAGAACACTACCAGAAAAACCGAGCATACCAAATAACCTGACAGCAACAGCAGGGACAAAAGAAATAACAATAAGCTGGGACAACGCAGAAAGAGCCGCAGAATACGAAATAGAAGCAGAGGGAGAAATAATCGCGGCAATAACAGGTACAAGCTATATCCACGAAGGACTGGCACCGGACACAAAGCACACCTACAGAGTAAAAGCCAGGAATACAGGAGGAGAAAGCGAATACAGCGCAGCGGTAACAGCCTATACCCTGACGGAAACAACAGGAATGGCACTGACCAACGTAGCAGCAGTAGTGACAAACACGGGAATAACCCTCATGTGGGATGCGGTAGCGGCAGACACCGAATACGACGTGGAATCGGACGGAGAAATAAAAGACAACGGAAAGAGCACCGTATACATACACAGCGGACTGAAGCCGGTAACCTCCCATACCTATAAGATAAGGCCCAAAAGAGGAGAAGAAGCAGGCCCGTGGTGTGCGGTACTTGCAATATCAACATTGCCGAACCCTCCCGATGCACCGGAAAACATAATAGCAATAGTCACAAACACGGCAATACAACTGATGTGGGAAGCAGAAGAAGGAGCGACAGGCTATGAAATAGAGATAGACGGAGCCAAAGTGGAAAGCACGGCAGACACCACATACATACACAAGGAGCTGATACCGGGAACAGAGCACAGCTACAGAATAAGAGCGGTGAACATAGCGGGAGCGGCACCCTGGAGTGAAGCGATAGTAAAGAGCACAATAAAGCCCACGTACATGATAGAAGCAGAAGCAGGAAAAGAGTACCACATAGCACTGACAGCCATGGGGATGCAGGAATTCGGCGGAAAGAAGCTGGTGCTTAAGTACAACCCTGAAGAAATAGAGATAGCGGACCTGTGTGAAGAGACGAGAGAGCTGGAGCTGGAGAGCGGAAGAATAGCCGGGACCGGTATAAAGCTAAGCCACACAGAAGGAAGGATAGAGATAGAAGCAGACAAGTCGATAGCCGCAGGAAAAGCCTGGACGGGAGTATTGAACACCATACTCATAAGGTCCAGGGTGGATGGGCAGATAAGCTTGGATTATATAGTGGAATAATCTGAAAGAGGTGAAAGGAATGTTGAAGCCAGGTAAAAAATGGCCAAGATACTTTGCAATAATAGTAGCGCTGGTAATGATAACAGAAACCATAGCATTTACATTAACAGGCTATGCAAAAAATGATACAGATGCTGCATATGAGCTTAACAACGAAGATAAAACCACAGTTTCGGAAATATCAAATGTGACAGGGGTAAAGGCGGAGGAAATAACAAAGCTCAGGAAAGAGGGCAGGACCTGGAACGAAATACTTGAGCTTATAAAAAACAATCCCGGCTACAAGGCCGAAGGGGATGACATAAAAAGAAAAGATACCTTGGCAAATAACGGCATGGAGGAAGATACCCTCAATAAGCTTAAGGAAGAGGGCTATGAGGAGGAACAGATCATAGAAGCAAGAACCATAGTGGAAAGAGTAATGTTCCAATTGGATGAAATCACCAATACACAGGCAGCGATGCCTTCACTGCCTGAAGCCGGAGCAAGTATAGACGAGAACAAAGACAACATGTCATCCTATACTGCATTGACCGGAAAAATCAATTTAAGTGAAGCAGTATATCTTATTCTTAAACTGCAGCAGGAGCTGGGAAGTATGCAGGCAGTGCTGGATGAATATCTATGCTCACTGCAGCTTGGAATAGATCTTAATCAGTACCTGAGCAACAAGGAAGAGTATCAGAGGCTGAAGCAGCAGAAGACAGCAGAACTGGCAGCACAAGAGCTTATTACATCAGCAGATATCGAAGAAAAAATGCTGGATACGCTGCAGAACATGAATAAAAGGGATATGGGAGTGCCGGAAATAAAGGCTGACGGCCCTTCATTGTCCGATACGGTTATGGAAAGTCCTCTGCCGGACGTGCAGGCACCTGCTGCACAGGATATAAAACCGCAAAATCCGGCAGAAGCAATCCTGCAGGAGATAGAAAGCATAAAAACAACTGTATCCGGCGGAATGGGAGGTAGCGAAGATGAATAGAAACAGATTTATAAAGGCAATTGTTTTTGTGCTTCTCGCAGCGGGAGTACTTCAAGGGGGAATAATGGCCTATTCTGCCGTTGCAAATCAGACAGTCAGAAAATATGCGGCGGAAGTACCTGCAGCAAATGCACAGAATACGGCATCGGATACTGCTGTTCAAGAAGTGGAAATACCAAAAGAAGAGCTTGACATTAGCAACGTTGTCCTGAAAAAAGAAGTGGAGGACAATATCACAGGCCTTGATGCGGCAAATTCAGTCAGAAACATCAAGAATTATAAAACACTGCTGGCAGCATTAGAGGTGCCCGGCAGCTTTCAGGCACAAGTAGAAGAGATGTACAGCAAGGGACATAAAGTACAGGACGTACTTGCTGCCTATGATTACCTTTATCAGAATTATGGGAATATTTATGAGCTTGAAGGACTGATTCTGCAGAAGGAGTCAGGTAAAGCATGGAAAGACATATTCAAAGAGTATAAGAAAGGTAAAGAGGAATTTGTGCCAAGGAACTTTCAGGGGGGGGAGCTTGAAAAAATATTTAAAACACCCGGTATAACCTCTGATGATGTAATAATAGCAGACAGGATCGCAGTGCAGACAGGAGCAGAATTTGACGAACTGATTGCCATGCGGGGTCAGGGCATGAATTGGAAAGCTATAAATGAAGGTTTCGGGATAGTGAATACTTCCGGTGAACTTCCCAGAGCTGCCATAACAAGTGCACAGGTAAAGAGCCACATGAAAAGCACAGGCTTAAACGAGGGTAAGGTTCTGGAAGCACTTGTGCTGGCGCAGAAGCTTGATAAGGACGGAAAAGCTGTTATCGAAAAAATCAAGGCTGGAAATGATGAAGAGGATATAATTGCGGAAAGCCTTGAAGAAAAGTACCGATAGGAAGATGGGAGGTGTAATGGATTGAATAGATTAAAGAAGCTTGTATTTGTCCTTGCAATAATAGCAGCATTTATGCCGCTGCAGCTTGTTCATGCAGATACAATGGAAGAATATATGAACAACCTGGTAGGGCCCAAAAAGCAGTACAATACCGAGTTTTCACCGGTATATCTCAGGAGTAATTTATCTGAGGAGACAATCAGCTCAGCCAGCGGAGAGCTGGCACTGGCTCAGACCGATTTTTTCCTTCCCGGGAAAAACGGACTGGATCTTGAAATAAAGAGAATATACAAGAGCGGCATATCCAACGTACAGGAAATGAAGGTCAAATATGTAAATGGAGCATGGGTCGATTATATATATTCGGATGATGCCACCTCCTCGTTTTTTGAGGACAGATACAACCTTGGCATAGGCATGAGGTTCTCTTTCCCTATGATCGAGCTGAGGAAAAATGAAGACGGCAGCAGCTATAAATACCTGCATACCGAAAGCGGAGATACCTACCGGTTGACAGAGGTAAACCAATTCAGGGACCTAAGTTCTATAATAGATACCAATTCGTCGGTAGACAGCAGCACCAAAATACTTAAACAGGCAATCACCGGTGGCTTGAACGGCAAGAAGGTATATTTTATAGAAGGACAGACTGTGGTTGATGTTGTTGTGGTTGAGAATGATGAATTCTCCAATGGGCAAACTGACGGCACCTCCAAGTATAAGATGGTAGACAGAGCAGGAAAGAAGACATACTTTGCTGAAGACGGCAGAGTTCTTGGGATTGTCGACAGATATGGTAATACTATAAAATTTGAATACGCAGCTCAAAAATATACTGTAAGCAATGCAAGCAGAGAAAAGAAGCTGATATCCAAAATCACTGATACCGTAGGCAGAGTAATCACTTTCAGCTACAATGAGGACTACACCTTCAAGGTAAAGCCCATCAAGGCTGCAAATTACAGTCAGGAGGAAAGCTGGAAGGAATCCCAGAACCCCAATACCACCTATTCGGGAGACTTGGAAGGCAAGTTTCAGGTAGTGGTCAACCTTCCCGACGGTAAAAAAATCAAATACGACAAGAGCGCTGTACTTGTGTCCAATACTACACAGCAGGTGATAAGGACAAGGCTGCAGAGAGTTTATGATGTAGACGGCCTTGTAAAGTATCATTACTGGTATGAACAGCCGGATCTCGGTTTTACATATTCCAACGGCAAGACCTATTCCGTTTTTAACAGGTATGAAAACATTACACAGATAAATCACACCAAAGAGAACAAGCTGATAAAATATATTTACAGCACCTATACAAAAGGATTATCCGACAAGGGAAGCATGCAGTACCGAAAGGTATTTGAAAAGCAGGAAATAGCAAAGGCCGGCTATGATGCGGCAAAACCCAACTTCATGGAAAGGTATACCGGAAATATAATAAATAAAATGGTATATTCCTACACCAATGAACCGGATGGTTATGGCTTTGAGGGTTATAAGGATTATGACCATGATTACTTGAAGGATACCTACCGTTTTTACAGTGAAAAAACGGATATGAGAGGCGCCAGGGTGAAGTATGCCTATAACGGCTTATATGAGCTTGTCAGTCAGGAAGAGTACGGCAATGACCATAAGGAAGTCATTGCGACAGAGCATGATGAAATGAGGCTTCCCAAGAAGACTGAGCGGCTTATATACAATGTGACAAATAATCAGACAGTAGGGGAGCCGGTCAAAAAAATCGAGAATTTCAGATATGATGCCTTCGGGAATCTGACGAACTATACAGGCCCCCTGGCTTCAAGGGATGCTGAGGGCTACCCCGCTGCCGACAGCGAATATATGGTTGTTTATTCCTATGACATCAACAGGTTCCATGTGCCCACACTGAAGACCTGGAACAGGGACAGCGATACCAAAAGCCAGATATCCTATACAGTTGATGATAATGGGAATATCACTAAAGAGAACAGACTGCACGTGGAAGACGGTGCCTTAAAGCCTGTGATCATTGATTACCGGTATGATAATGCCGGCAATATGATAATGAAAACTATCAATTCCCAGGACAACACATACACAACTCACTATGAATATGGAATTGACAAGGACGGAACAGACCACAAGGGTGCATACCTTACAAGGGAATATAATCTGCTGGACGGTGTTGAGATATCAAAGCACTATGTGTACAATTTCCTGACAGGGGATGTGATGGCAGAGCTTGACGGTAAAGGCAACAGGACAAGCTATGAATATGATATGTTCCATAGGATAGTAAAGACGACAAATCCTGATCAAGGTACATGGCAATATAAATATATTGAGACATGGAATGCCAATAGGCAGAAGGAGCTTACCGACCCTGAAGACACGAAATATCTATACGACTTCGATATACTCGGAAATCAAGTAGAAACAAAAGTATTTAAAGAAGAAAGCTGGATAGTCTTAAGCAAGACCGAATATGATTCAAAGGGCAATAAAACAAAGGATGTAGATGCCAATGGCAATAGTATAAGGTATGAGTACGACAGCCAGAATTACCTTACCAGGAAATCCTACTGGGACAAGGATAAAGTAGAAAAAGCCTTTATGCAGTTGAAATATGAAGCAGGTACGGAGGCGGGTACATTAAGGCTGGTTACGGTTACCGATGAAGAAGGCTATAAGAGCAGAATGCACTACGACATTATGAACAGGCTTATGGCTGTAGACATTACTCCGGACAATGCAACCTACTACACAAGCAGAAGTGCATACGATTATGAGGGCAAAAAGATATCGGCATCAGATTCAAAGAATAACACGGCAGAATTCACTTATGACGATCTGGGCCGGTTGGTCAAGCATATTGATGCTCTGAAAAACGAGACGGTATACATATACAACAATATTGACAAGCCGGTAAGGAAAGAAGAGCCGGGGAATAAGGCAACGGAATATATTTATGATGCTCTCGGCAGGCTTTTCACAGAAAAGGTGTACAAGAAGGGCGATACCGGTTACACATATAAAAAGTACATATATGACAATGCAGGGAATGTAACAAATATAAAAACAGGTACTGTTGCCGGCGGTGTGGATAAACCATCTTCAGAGGCATCCTATGCTTATGACGTCATGAACAGGGTATCGGATGAATACAGGAGGATAGATGACAGCAGGAGGAGCCATACCAATTTCCAATATGACAAGAACGGCAACAAGCTGCAGGAGACCGAGTACATAGACCAGGCAGAAGCAAGATATATCAGAGGGAGCTATGCCTACGACTATGAGGGGAGAGTTGTTGCGGAAGAAGGCTTCATACAAGACCAGGGCGGAATGGAGAGAGGCAATTACAAGACTAAGTATACCTACGATCTGGTGGGAAATCTGCTTGAAAAGGAAGCTTTCAATGACGGCAGTTACTATGTAACAGACTACTCCTATGACTATAGAAACAGAATGACCGGGAAAGTAGAGCCCTATAAAGCGGATGGAAGCAGGAAAACAAGATCTTACACATATGACAAAAGGGGATTGATAAAAATCGAAGCCCTCAGCAAGCAGGGAATAGTATGTACAAAGACCTCGGAATACGATGGTATGGGCAACATGATAAGATTGACAGATGAAACGGGCAATACCAGCCGGTTTGTTTATGATGGAGAAAAGAACAGGATAAAAGAAATAGACCCGAGATATTACTCTGTTGCAGCAGAAATAAACAAGCCGGATATCATCAATACACTTCCATGCATAGAGACTGAATATGATGCGTTGAACAGGCCTGTAAAATCCACTGCTAAGGATGGTGATACAAGCTTTGTGATATCCTACCGCGAATATGACGGAAGAGGTAATGTGATCAAGCAGGTTGACGGCGAAGGCTTTAACAGCAGTGATCCGGCTTCTTCAGCCGGTGAGACCTATGAATATGATGTACTGAACCGTGTGACGGGATATATTTCTGCTGAGACAGCAAAGTATAATTCAGAGAATGCAGACAGCAAGCATACCAAAAAGTATACTTATGATGGTGCAGGAAATGTCCTCACAGAAGAAGATGCCTACGGAAACATAACCCGGAACACATACCTGCTGAACGGTCTGCTGAAAGAGAAAGCATACCCCGACGGATTTACCGAGACTTACAGCTATGATCTTACAGGGAAGTTTGAGCTGATATTTACCGACAGGGCAGGGAATGTATCAAAGAAATACATGAATGTATTTGGAAGCCCATATAAGCAGGAATACCCTGACGGAACCTCGGAAAGCTTCGAATACAACAACCTGGGGAAGGTTACCGAAAGTGTGGACAGGATGGGCAACAGGAAGTACTTTGAGTATGACCCTGCACAGAATGTCACGGCTGTCAAGGAATATGTGAGTGAAGACGATCAGTATATCTTGTACAGAGTCATAAGAAATACTTTTGACGAAGCCGGAAATATATTATCCAGAGAGACCTTCGGGTATAAGGAGCCTTTAACGGCAGGTCTTTCTGAAAGCTATGAATCTGCAGGGGACGGGACTGCCTATGCCTACGACAAGGCTTCGAGGCTTACAAAGGTTACAGGGCCTTACGGCAGAGAAACAATAAATGAATATGACCCCAGGGGTAATCTGTCTGTAACCAAAGCAAAGACAGCAGAGGGCAAATATGATATAAAGCGCTACAAATATGACCTGTTATCCCGGCTTACAGAAGATATTACCTTGGTCGAAAGCGCTGCAATCGACTCCTCATACCTGGCTAAGACAAAGTTTGATCCTGAATATAAAAGCAGCATACAGTCGGCTGTAAGCTACGGTTACTATAACAACGGGGCGCTGAAATCCCGGACTGATGTGATGGGAAATGCCGCCCGCTATATCTATGATATGGACAAGCGGCTTACGCAAAAGACTGATGCTCTTGAAAACAAGACGGCATACATCTATGATTTGCGTGGGAATCTCATTGAAGAGAAAAATGCACGGAACATATCCACTACCTATGAGTATGACCGGCTTAACTGGCTGGTTAGAAGACACATACCTGCCGCCCAGGGAGGCATGGCAACAACACGGTATATATATGATGTTTCAGGTAATCTGACCAGGCAGATTAACCCCAATGAGTACAGACAGGCAGAGGATACCGAAGAGCTTGCTGCGGCTATGAAGGGTGTGTCCTATGAATATGATAACATGAACAGGCTGACAGCAGTATACAACCCGGAGGGAGAAGGGCTCAGACACCTCAAATATGACGGCATCGGAAACATAATAAAGGATGTGGATGGCCTCAGATATACCGGAGATATTGATTCATCCTCAGGCACTGTATATGAGTATGACGGACTTAACAGACTGGTAAGAAATATTAATGCAAAAGGCAATATAACTGCTGTAGAATATGACATACTGGACAATGTAGTAAAAACCACCGATGCCAGGAACAATGCAACGGTATTTGAATATAATTCCGACAGGACACTGGCTAAGATAACCTTTGCCGATGGCGGAATTGTACAATACCAATATGATAAACTTGGCCGGATGACAAAGCAGACAGACCAGAATGAAAACACAACTGTATTTGAGTACAATGCTTTTGGCAAGCAAAGGCTTATCAGGGATGCCTATGATACGGCCCAGGAGTTCAAGTATGACCCGGCAGGCAATATGGTAACCTATAAGGATAAGATGGGAAGCATCACAAAGCTCAAATACGACGGAAACAACCGGCTGGCTGAAAAGAGAGTCCCCATAGAAGAAATAGGCGGCGGAAATTACCACTATTACATTGAAAAATACATCTACGATGAGACCGGAAATATCTTAAGCCTTGTAGTTACAGGCACAAAGGAGCCTCTGTCAAAGAGGATAACCAACTACACATACTATACCAACGGACTGCTCCGGGAAATGATACACAGCAGCGGCAGCAATATCAAATACCACTATGACAGAAACGGCAATCTTACCGGGACAGAAAGCCTGAGAGAAAATGGCATCTATGATATGGTAAGATATGAATACGACAATGAAAACAGAATGACCAGATCCATACGGCTTGTAAATGAAGAGAGTATTCTGCCCCAAGGAATTGACAATATGTCCGGCTTGAGGGACAGCGAATACCATGACAGGATCAGTATTATAACAGGCTTTGAATATGACCTGCTGGGCAACAGGACAAAAGCAATCAGTCCAAAGGCATACGGCTGCTCCGGTTCGGACACGGAAGGCAGAGCTGAATACACAGTAACCTACAGCTATGATATCCTTAACAGGCTTGAGAGAATTGAAAGAAAATATAACGGCAGTGACGTTTCGGTACAATACTCCTATGATGAAACCGGAAACAAGACTGTGGAGATAAATGAAAAGGGCGACGAAATCACTTTTACCTATGACAGTATGAACAGGCTGGAAACCATGACAGATGCCAGGGGTTACACCTACGAGTACAGGTATGATCTGGTGGGGAACAAGACCGGTGAGACAAATCCCAAGGGTGATACCATAAGCTACAGCTATGACAGGCTCAATAGAGTAGTAGAAGTAATTGATCCATATGACGACGTAATAAACAGGAAGGTCTATGATGAGAAGGGCAATGTAATAAAAGACATAGACGCCAAGGGCTATCTGTCCGGCAGCACCGATGAAGCCAGATACGGAACAGAGTTCGGATATGACCTTGCAGGAAGGGCAGTAAAGGCAACAGACCCGGAAGGCGGGACGGCAAAATATGAGTACAGCCAGTACGGAGAGCTCATAAAGCATACCGATGCCCTGGGCAACAGCAGCCTGTACGAGTATGACGGCGCAGGAAAGCTTGTAAAAGTAACCGATGCAGAGGGTATAGCAACCAGGTATACCTATGACAAGGCCGGAAACAAGCTAACCATGACGGACGGAAGAGGCAAGCTGACGCAATATGCCTATGGAAGCTTCGGACTGCTTCTCTCCTATACCGATGCAGAAGGTCAGGTAACCGGATACAAATATGACCTGTCCCTTAATACAGCAAGCATGAAGGACAGAAACGGCAATGAGACAAGCTACAGCTACGACAACAGGGGACTGCTGACGGAGAAAAAGGTTGAAGGCACAGGAGATGCAGCAGCCTATACCTATGACGTGATGGGCAACAGGGAAACCATGACAGACGGTACCGGGACAAGCACCTACAGCTACAATGAAAACAACTGGCTCACCGGCATCGGAAAAGACGGAGAATCACAGGTAAGCTATGACTATGATGAAATAGGCAACATAAAAATAGTTACAGACAAGCTTGGAAATACAACAGAATACACCTACGACAAGTCCAGCAGGATGGAGACCGTAAGCTTCGACGGCAGGACAATAACCTATAACTATGACAAAAATGGCAACAGAGAGAATATCTCCTACGATGGTGAAGCAGAAGAAGCTTATGATTATGACAAGAACAACAGGCTGCTGAAGCTGACCAACAGGAAATCAAACGGAAGCGTGATATCCGGCTACAGCTATACCTATGACAGGGCGGGGAGACAGACGAGCAAGACCGACAGCTACGGAACAACAGTATACGCCTATGACAAAGCAGGAAGAATTAAAAAGGTGGAAGCCCCCGGCAAGACAACAGTATACACCTATGACGGGGCAGGGAACAGAATATCCCAGGATGAGACCTATACCGACCAACAGGTCATACCGGCTATTGACGGTACAGGGATAGGTGAAATAAAATATATAG